>ERZ778019.607-NODE-607-length-63917-cov-12.843084_pt1 | contig 63917 bp, 66 predicted proteins | sample MGYA00375749_ERZ778019 | MGnify/ENA primary metagenome ERZ778019 (study PRJEB29350, sample SAMN05389821) | bioreactor metagenome | isolation source: Ammonium sulfate bioreactor | place: South Africa: University of Cape Town | collected 2014-03-17 ... | reverse complement strand
TCTTCTTTTTACTCGTTCAGATAACGATGAAACGGCACTTGTTGTTGCAATATTATTATCAAATGCGTAGCTAATAATTAAATCTGAACAATCGATAATACACCAAGCTGATACAGATGAACGAGCCTCAGGTGCTAAATGTCAAACAAATATCAACGATCGAATTCATTTCGAAAAACAAACCAAGAGCAATGTTTTGTATCGATGGCATATAAACATTTCTTACAGCAACGAAACCATCTTGATTTCTTCGCAGAGCAACTAATCCTGTTACGCCTTGCGCAGATTTAAATGTGCTCGCACTTGTAATTGGTGATGCTGACTGAAGAAAAACAAATACGTGAATTGAAATTTATTTTGAACGATTCAATTTCAGACTTCACTCAGAGTTATTGTTTGATCATTATTTTGATTGTAATGAAATATATCAATGATATGATATTTACCATCCTCAGTAACAAATAATAAATCTTCTTTATTTGTCCAATCAACAGAGACGAGCGTGCCTCGATCGAACTAAAATCAAATAATTGTCTGGTTTTTTTTTCTCTCTCAACCATAACTCCATTCCAACCTCTCGAATATCAGTTCGTTTTGGATGTGGAAGATTTTGAATGATGATCGTGTATTTTATATTATTAGCTTTTGATCCTGGTCTCTTACATACAAAAGCTAACGAGAACAAAAATGTTTTCTTTTCAAAAACAAATCATTTATCTACCAATCGGTCCACCGCAGGCTGCGATTGCAACAAAAGGTTTAATTATCGTTCCATCAGTTTCTCGAAATTGCGCCGAATAATCATTGATTGTTGTTGTTTCTATTTTTCTATTCAATTACGACAACAATTATTCGAGATATTTAAGATTAGTTTATTTCAATTACTTATAAGTAATATCATCAAATACACGCCATGATGACGTAGCATTTGTCATTTGTTCGTTCATACTTAAATCATTCATCTACAAAACAAAACACAAGACAACATCAAACAGTGTCATGACTAGACATATTTTATCGTTTTTGCGGTTTAGCTAATTCTTTCGTTTGCCGTTCGGCGGTTTTCGTAAATAATAACGGATCATTTGCCCATTCATTTAAGAGATTCAATCGATGAGGTTCATCAACATCTTCTAAATGCGTTATATAATAATCGATTTCAGTTAAAATATCGAATAAACTTATGGAATTCATTGGATATGTTGACCAACGTTGAAGTATAGGCAAACATGAAATAACACCTGATTCATCAACAATTGGACTGTAAATAGGCGTACGAAATTTAACTCTCGGCACGGTCGACGGATAATCCAATGGTAAATTGATTTCGAGTTCGAATTCGCCGCCAATGTAAGGCGATTGCTGCGGCGTATAGATAAATATTGGATGTGTGAGATCAGTTTCATGTATGGCATCGGTTGTTGATGCATCGATCTTCTTTTTTATATAGAAAAGATGAGTTGTTTGAAAATTTTCATCAATAAATGCGAGATCTTTTAATAAACGTCTATGTTTCGATGCCATCTAGAAACAAAATGCGTTCAGCTCGTTTATTTGTTAACTTTTAGAAATCAAATAGAAAATAAACGTTCTTGCCAAAAGAAAAATGATAATGATAAGACAGGAGAAGATGATAAGAATCCTTGTCTGTTCTTGTCACACATGAAAAACGCAAACAACAAAGGCAAAAAGGACGAAAGAAAACGAATGTCTAGTTTTTATTCTTAGTTAAATCTATTGACGAGGTAAACCGTGTTTTTTAACCAAATCCAAAGCTTTTTTGTTGAATGTTGATCGATTTTGCGTGTATTCAGAAGCAATTTCTATATTAAAAAAAAAGAGAAAATCGAGTTGTTGTTTTTATTTTCAAGAGACTTTTCATTTACCTGGAGTCAATGCGTGGTCAATATTTGGATTATCAATAAGATTGATAACAGCATTGACGACTTCGGTTAATGGTGTTGTTGGCTTATAAGTATCACTTGAATTGAGAATATCGACACAGATTTTACCTTTATCATCGACATTTGGATGATAAAGAAGAGTAATGAAACGAATTTCAGGAGCTTTGAATGGAAATTCGGGTAGAAGCTTTATTTCGATTTGAAAAGCCGCTTGGTTATAAATTTCTGATTGAGGGAGAATTCGGCCGAGAATAACACTCGATGTTGGATCATCAGCTGGTGATTTATCAACAATAAATTTACCGTTCAAACCTTTTAGTTTAGTTATTTCAGCTAAGATACGTTTTGTTTGGGACGATGCCGCCATGTTATTCTTTATTTTGTTTTAAATCTACAAAAGAAAAAACATCCGCCATTTTCTTTTCAAATTCAAAGTCTTTATGCGACACGATTGTGCAATGATAATGAGATGCAGAAACAAGGTGACGCGAAACAAAAAATATTCGATAGAGTGAATAAAGCGTTGAAATTTAAGTAATACGAAGCAATGCGAGAGAGAGAGAAAAATAGAAACAAAGTAAATAAGTTTATTTCTTCTCTGGGTATTTTTTTTAGTCATAAAAACAAGTTTTATGAGTAATGCCTGACAAGTCGGACTTTTCAACCAATAGGAAGAAAACTTTTCTTACGTGCATTTTATTCATCAAATCCAAGTCGCTACATTCGTCGTCGCTGTTTTATTTACTTTGAATCTATCTACATCATGGGAATAAACCTTTAAATCTTTATCGAAAACAAGTATCTATTTTCATAGAGAGAATTTCAGAGCCTTTAAATTTGAGGTAGTTTATTTTTCTGGATAATTTCCAACAATTTTTTATCGTAAATGTCCTTATGATACAAATATTCATTGGCAACAGCTAAAGAATAACAACGAAAAAGCAATTTTAGTTTTGTATAATTGATCAAAATCTTACAGTCATTTACAGGGTAGTTCAAATTGGGATGATCGATTACAGTGATTAATTCTTCGATAACACTGTCTAAGTGCAGTGATGGCCTCCAACCAACTGTATGCCTTAGAATATCTAAGCAAACTAGACCTAAAACTCAATCGAAATGAATAGATAAGAGAAAAAAAAACGAGAGTTCGACTACCGTTTTCTTCAACATTTGGATGATAAACTGGAGTTAAAAATCGAATTACAGGCGGCTTTGCCGGATATTCTGTTGATAGTTGAATTTCAATCTGAAGTGCTGTTTGATTAAATGGTTCGGAAGTCGGAAAAATTCGTCCGATAAATACGAAATCCGTTGGTATTTCTTCGTCATTGGTGAATGGCGAACTGTCAATAATAAATTTACTTTCTGATTTCAATCGTTGAAGTCGATTGAATTCTATCCAAGCTCGTTTTGGCAAATAAGTCATTCGAATTTAATCTAAAATAAATATACTAACAGAGATCAAAGTCCACCGTACTGAAAACATGCTGATAAAAGAAAAAACAAGAACGAAAGTAATATCTCGCCGGGTATACTTTTATTGAGAAAAAGAAAAACAATGTTCGATTATCAAGAATACAATGGGGTATTTGATCGAAGAGAAACAACCGAATGATTAGTCTCGTGGTAAACCGTGTTTGAGCACCGATTCGTTTGCTTTTCTTTCGAATTCACTTCGATTATCTCGATAAAGGCTGCCTAAATCTAAAAATCAACGAAATTCTATCGTTCAGAAATAGACAAATTTCAATACTAACCAACACTCGATGCATACTCGAGACTAGGCTCATCTATATGTTTAACAACAGCTTTGAGAACTTCAACTAGAGAGGTTGTTGGAGTCCATGAACATTGTTTTTGTAATATTTCCGTACAAAATGAACCATCCAAGCCAACATTGATATGATAGACAGGGGTGAGAAAACGGACCTTTGGTGGATCCATTGGATACGTATCTGTTAAAATCATCTCAATTCGGAAAGCACGTTGATTGTAAATTTTTGATTCAGGATAGATCAATCCGGTGATAAGATGTTCGGCGAGTTTTTGATTCGCTGCTTCTTCTTCGTCATCAAAGCCATCGAACGGTGTTTTCTCAACTCGAAAACGTACTTCCGCATCTGCCTTGTCCAATAATTTCAAACGTGTTATGTCTGTATACAAACGTTTATTTAATTTCGACGCCATATTTAACGGTAATCTAGATAAAATGCAATGTGTAGTTGAAAATATTTTCGCCGAAAATCTGATCAGTTTGCTTTGTTATTTTTTTTCTCTACCTCTAACAGAATGCAGTAAACAAATGCGCAAATAAGATTTTTAGAAAGAGAACGAAAGGGTAAAAAAAAACATTTTGTTGTTCTTTGTCGTGTCTCGAACACAATACATGACATCTTTAGGAAGAAGAAAAAAATAAAATACAGCGTTTTTCGATGATTTATAAGTCTGACAGTGTCGATTCATTCGAATAGTTCGGCTCGATTTTCTCCTTTCTACAGCATTTGAAATAGATGCCAATAGAAATCAGTACGAGCACGAATCCACCAATACCAATGAACATATAACGATTGAAGTTACTCGGTTCTTCAGCTGCTTGTGGTGAAGCGAAGTCTTCTGTCGAATTGTCAATTGGTGGAACTGAGCAAATTAAATAAAACGAACATAGTTATGCGTGAAAATACAATTCTTACGAATTTCACAAATAAAATATGAACTCCATGTACAAAACCAATCATTCATACAAACAGTTCCACCTGGTAAAACGGCTAGACCAACACATTCTTGTCGTTCACCGGTTTTTTTCAATCCTGTATAATTTGGTTCTTGATCAAAAGCTGAACTATTCTTACTACGAAAACAAAATCGATGACATTCATTCAAAAGAAAGTTTGTTTGTTTGTTTTTTACCACCAATAGGGACTTTTTTTATTTAAAACCAGTCCAGGTCTCACTGACTGATAAGTTCCATCGCCAATCCAACTGACTAACGTTATTCCCAACCAAACATTAGCAAAATGTGTTGCAGTATATGGACTTCGTTGAAGCATCCTAGGAATATTTTTAATTGCAATGAATATTTAAATGTGAAAAGGCAATTTACATGGATTCTTTGAGCCAATTTCCAAAATAACGAGCAAAATACTGATACTAAAAGAAAAACATGACGGTTTTTAACTAAGTCAATCGTTTAAATGACTTCTTCCAACGAACGAATCACAAGAAGATCGCCATTTGATTGTTGACATTGTTCACGTGCACCAGCCCAATCATTGTGTGAATTTGATGAGATATTAGCCTTATAGCATCTAAATCAAATTCTCTTTCTCTTACTTATATATATTCAGCAATTAAATTTTCATTTACTTGTAAAACGTAGTATTATAATCATCCGGACATGGTATACAATCAGTACCACTCTTAAACAAGAATTGAAGTTAGTTCGGATTCGTTTTTGTACTATACCCAAAACCATTTGTTAATTGGTTTTTTTGTTGTCTCATTCACCATTGAACATAGACAATTTCCATAGTAGCATTTCAGTGGTTCAGAACATTCAGGAAGATTAGGCCCACATGTTGCATTGAATGTACTACGAACTAGATTGACTGGAATTAATCACGAAAAAAAAACGAATCAATTAACTTTCCTACCAAGAGTAAATACAGCTAGATGAAGAATTAACAATAAAATCATAGATAGAGTTAGTGCTTTGAAATTTATTTGAATTTATTTATGGCGCTTTTTTATACAAATAAAAATTAAAGGAAATATACATAATATCAGAAGAATTCCTCCAATAACGAGGTACAGTGGAGAAAAACCAGCTCCACCTAAATCTAGAATTTATCAAACTAATAGAAATGTATTCATATTCATTCTTAACCTGATAATGCTGATGGCTGATGAGACTTAACTTGTAGTTCCCTATCTGATGGTATTGTAAGATTAACTAAAAATTTCAAGACAGAGTAAACAACATGAATAATAATAATAATCATTTTCATACTAACATTGATCCAGATAAGCTTGTTTTTCGGCCACTCGAGCAGCTTGAGCAGCTTGTTCTCTTCGAATTTTTTCTGCTTGCTGTGCCTGCTCCCTCTGATCGTCTTCAACAGCGTCAATAATACACGTAACTACCAGAAGAAGACACCACGGATCGAAATCTCTGACCATCGTATTCTCATCGAATTCGTTTTCTGTCATTGCTTGAACTGTAATCAATCAAAATGCTAATCGTTGACAAACGCAATATGTAACTAACTTTGACAGATAAATGGATGATACTCATTACACGGAACACTTCGAAGACATAAATGTTGATCATAGAAATCCTTGATAATTACAAAACAATTCGATTGCGTATCATCGAATGGATCACAGAGATCGTTCGTCGACCAATCTGAAATTCGAATCATCGACGAAAATAAGAAACTTTCTCGATTCATTTACTAGCATGGCCAATCCAAGCACCTTTCTGAAAATAGGATGTGTACATTGGTTTTTCTTGTAATTTTCTTTCAAGGATTCTCAAATCATTCGAATTATTGACGTCAAACAAATGTGCTGAACTTGCTTGACATGCTTGAGCACTCTCACTCCAAATTAAATCATCCTGTTGCTCTGTTTTCGCAAAAAGAACGCACGTTTCATCCGTCGATAGATAATGCCAATGATTTCGGCAATATTTACGTTCGTATTCTAACGATCGTTCTAGAATAGTTCGTGATAACAACACAAAGTCAATTAAACTGAATGAAAACAGAAGTCTAATATGCATATTTAACATCTTGTAAATACTTTTACAAGTCTCGAGTGCGCGCGCATTTTTTTCCTTATTGATTAAGAGACAGTTGTGTCTGTTTAGTTACATCGTTTACTGGATGATTAGCTCCAGTTTTTATCTGGTATGTTATTATTGACAGTTGTGCTTTTTGTTGCCGGATAATGTCATTGGCAAATAAGGAAGTAAATAAATGGTTAGATGTATTTATTTTTCTCTTTGTCTTTGAGATAAAAAAAAAAGAACCAAGAAAAAATACGACGCAGTTTCTCCATGACATTTTTCAATGGTAATGATATTTAAAATTGAAAAGATTTGTCCTTTGCTTTGCTTTTTCTTTTTTTTCCTTTTATCTTATTCTGAATTTTCAAAACAAAAACTGCGAATTTTTCAAGAGAGAGAGAGAGAGGAGTACATAGACAAGAAAGAAAAAACAACAGAAAAAGAATAAACGCAAAAATCAAAAAATGATGAGAAAAGAAGATTTCTATATGGCCCAGTTAATTCAATAAAATGTTTTTCTCCCAAATGTATGCATGTATGTGTGTGTCTGATTTATTAGCAGAGTAATAGAAATATGACAAAGAGAGAGAGAGAGAGAGAAAAGCAGTTTAGTCTAAAAGATATATGAAATAAGGAACAAAAAAAAGAGAGAAGATGAATATTCTTATGTTCGATGGCAATAAAACACTTTTCACAAAATTAAAAGAAAAAAACTTATTTTTTATAATATAATAATAACAGTCAAAGACAATTGTCTATATACGAATAAACACACCAACACACACACACACAAAGTTTTCTATGTCTAGAGTAAGAACAACAGACAAGACAAAAAAATGGTAGAGGAAATTCATTTCTAATTCAATAAAAGACAGACAAAAGAGAAAGAAAAAAAGGATGAGCCGGTGTTTTCTTGATCGTCGTCGAGAATGATTTTTCAAATTGTATTCGAGTTGTTTTTATTGGAATTTCTGATTAAATAACGCTTTTTCATCGCCATTGAAATCGAGAAGACGTGTAACCATATTTGAGCCTGTACCCCATGTTTGAACACCTTCGGCGACTAATGTTTCTCGATCATTGCTTGAACCTCTACTTGCATTACGACTCAAAATACGAATACGTGATCGTGATTTAAGTACAAAATTATCCGGAAATTTATAGACAATATCGTCTTTTGAATCGATTTTACGTCGTAATGTCCAACCTTTCATTTCTTGATCTTTTCCTGATGAGCCGGCATTCTCGATAACGATGAAATTACCTTGTGGATCGACTTGATCAATAGCAATAGGACCTAAACAGACGCACGAAATAAATCAATTTCAATCCTGTCTACGCTTTTTCTTTGCATGCGGTTGTTGTTTTGGTTTGTTTTCTTTCAAAAATGTAGCTATCAATATGTCAGTCGTTGGGTATTTGCTGTTTTGTTGTCAAAGACAGAAAAAAAGGAAACATATCTTGTGTAAAATGACGTGCTAATGATAAACAATACCAGCAGTGGACGGTGTTGAAAACTCTGTTCTTGTAAATTAATCAATGAAAACACGCGAACAATGTGAAAGCAGCAAATGAAATCATTTTCACGAAAAAAAAAGAAAAGAAATCGACTTCGAAAAAGAAAGCACCAGCTCCCGCTATATGAAAAGCTCAATTTAGTGTTTTTTTTGTGATACTTAAATACTGGACGACAAAAAAGAAGAAGTCTGTCTGCAGTTCTTTTCTTTCAAATTCATTCGTCTAAAAAGAAAACATGCGGTCAATATTTGAGCTCGATTGTAAACCGTCCATCTGCACACTCGAATAGCAAGCGGGTTCAAACGACGATGAGTGGGAAGTCTCTCAAGAGTCTGTTTTCGTTTTCACGAGCTCGTGCAAAATGAGAGAGAAGGGACATGCTGCTTCGTATTATTATTATTTTAACTGATTACTTACAAAAGCAGAAGTAATAACAAAGGAAAAAAATAATATTATGATGAATTAACGATAAAAAAACGGAGGAAAAACTGAATAAAAATGAGTCTATATGAATTAGTGTTTTCTGTTTTTTTTAAAAATAATATTCTAAATGAAAAATAACTCGTCGTAAATAACGAATTCAATCGAAAGAAGAGAAACAAAAACAAGCTCAAAACCAACTAACCTCGTGCTGATTTTTGTACGGTCATTTTCTTCGTTGCAACATCAGCTGGTTGACTATCGTAACGTGTAGACGAACTGCCTGTTGATGTATAATTGTACGATGATCGTCCGCCTGCACCGAAACCTTCGCCACCTTCGACACGTTGAAGATGACCTTCTTCAACTTCCAATAAACGTCTGTACGTGTTGATTTCAAATCGAAGTGAGACATTATTTTCAAGAACTGCAGCAATGGCTTGTTCGCGTTGTTCGGCTTGAGCACGTAGATCGGCTAATTCACGATCGCGTTCGTTCTGTGCTCGACTATGGTCACCTGAAATACGTTCGAAATCTTCTTCTAATTGTCGGAGATGATTCGATAGGTCCGAGTATTCTTTTTGTAATTGAGAATAATTATCACGATTTTCACTTAACAACGATTTCAACGACGATAGATCCATAACTTCGACAGTGCCTAAACGACGAGCTTCTTCGATCTTTCGTTTTTGTTCGGCAGCTTGTTCGCGAATTTCTTCGGTCTTAATTCGATAGTATTCTTCTAATTCATGTCGTTGTGCTTGTGAAAGAGCTTCGAAATCATTCTTAATATCAGCTATAGCTCGTGTTAATTCAGTTCGATAGAATTGACTGACATCGATTGGTAATGTGCCAAGTGATGCTAATTCATTACGTTCTTCTTCGTGAACGGCTTTCAAAAATGCTAATTGTTCTTCTAATGTTTGCAATTCGTTTTGAATCATGACGCGGCCCATCGATTCGTTATCGAATTCATTCTTCAAGTTTTCCAATTGGTCCAAAAGACGTTTGACTTCGGCTTTGCTTCGTTCGATTTCTTGTTTTTTATCCTCATAACGGCCACGTAACGCAACTAATTCGGAATCACTGCCATCCAATTGTTGTTTAAGCATCGTAAGACGATTCTTATCGAGATTAACTAATTCATTAGCAAAATCGGTCTGATGTTTTATTAACGACGCATCGTATTCGGCACGTTTGGCACGTAATTCGGCTAAGGCTTTGTCACGTGTAACATCATCGATTTTCTTTCGTAAGGAAACCAATTCTTGATCGTATTGATCTTTAACTTTGCCCGAATCGAAACCTACGCAAAAACAAAAATGCAAAATGATTCATTGGAATTCAATTCATCGATGATTTTTTACCCCATTTCTGTTTGAGATCATCGAGTTGTGTTTGAAGTTTACGATTTTGTGTTTCAAGAAATTTAACCCGATCGAGATAAGCACCAAATTTCGTGTTTAATTCTTGCATTTCACGTTTTTCTTCGGCATGTTGATTGGCAAAGTTTTTCATTGCTTCTGTACTTGCTCGACCACCTGGATAATCACTTGATCGAACACCACGTTCAATAATCGTTCGACGAATAACTGTTGAATCGCCAGTACGTTCAGCCATAATTTAGAAAATTTCTGTTTTTTTCTAAGAAGAAGAAATAAGGCTAAAAGAAAAACAATAATGATTAATCGTTTGTTCATTTCATTGATGCAGTTCAATGAATTTTTCGAAACAACACACAATTTCTATCTAGTAAATGTCTTCTCTCAATATGTACTGTATGTATATGTGTGTGTTCGATGCGAGAGATCAACAAACGGGGGGCCTTCTCATACTCTCGCCTGCCCGACTCGTTCGTATATAAGCGTTGTTTCAAAAAAAAGAAGCAGAGAGAGAGAGGGAGAGAGAAAAGCATGAATAATCAGTCGACGCTTCTTTTCTTCCTCCTCTTTCCTCGGGTCGCCATCCATATAGCCAGCCAGTCAGGCAACAGTCTAATTGTATTCTCGTTCTCAACATTCCTCTATTTTTTTTTCTCTCTCGATTTTTTTTCTCTCCCGTTGATATGACGATCGGCACAAAAGAACACGAACAAATACATAGAACACGATGGGGAGATGATGACGGAGGACGAATAACGGGAGAAAAAGAAGAAAGAAAGAAAGAAAAGGTAGAAGGTATGCGGTGGGTGGTTTGCGATGGTGGTTAGCAATTAGAATTTACTCATTTATTCGTCGATGTGTGTGCACGATGATGATGAGAACGAAATAAATACTAAAATAACGCGCACGTACTTCAACTATGTTCTTTACATAAATGTGCATGTTGTTTTTGTGTTGCTGCACTGACGATTGTAATCATGCATAGGAATTCAATCCTCGATATGGTGGATTATTCTTGCCTTTTTCATATCTGTCTTGTTCGTCAGTTATTAGCTCAGATGGGCGACGACAGGAGGAAGAACCTATTCTGTCAGTCAATCTCAGAAGAAAAGAAGAAAGAAATTCTTTGAAGAGGAAACGGAACATCTCTAACATTCTCTCTGTCTCTCATCATTGTTGCTGCCGCCGCTTGTTCTTCTTCTTCTTCTTCTCCTTCTACTTGTGTTTATTCGCATGTTCTAATATAAAAACACAAAATGATCTCTGCTGACAAGTTTGCATGATTTCGAATAGTCAATTATTATTGTTTGAGGATATCTTAGACAATGAGACAGACAGATAATTATTATTTTACTCGAAGGAAAATGTCCTTCGAAAACATATTAATGACAATAACAATACATCATTATTGTGCAAAGAAAAAACAAGAAGAATTCTTGACCGCCTCTACGATCTGCAATACGAAAAGATCTTATACTGTTGATTTTTCTTTCTTGTTTTAAATTATACTATTAAGTAGCTCAGCCAGCCGAAAGGCCTCTTCTCCCTTCTGCTCTTTCTCGGCACTTGAAAAAAAAACCCGTTTACCCACAGGTGAATAAAGGCGACTATGTCACCGGGTGACAATATGTTTATTTAAGTATTACACCACTTTGCACGCATAGTTCAGGTAACATACGCGCATATTCATTAGAATTAAGTCTATTTTTCTACTTGGTCAAGCTCATATGTACACAGACATACATATATATATGTATATGCACTCATTTTTTCTTCTTCTTCTCATTCTCTCAATTGAAAATATCCGACGATGCTGCTAGTAGAAGAGAAAAAAAAAGAAGAAGTTCGACTTATGCGCATTAAATCTTAGTCACTTACAATACAAAACAATGACAGACACACAGAACGAAACGAAACGAGAGGAGAATAAATTTGCGGTAAAAATTACCATCATAATTTCATCGTCAGCTCGCTATTCGTTCTCTCTCTCTCACCCCTAGTTGTCTGCGAAATTTTCGCGCGCGCTTCTATTTATTATTTGAGAATGAATTGTGTGCTTTCGTGATTTACGGCTTTTTTGTGTGGTCGATCAACATTCGTTCGATGTTGTTGTTGCGGTCTCGTATTGAGTTTCATAGTGCAAACGCCTACCATTTCTCTTTTTCTCTCTCTTGCCTTGTAAATTCGATCGAATCTCAGCGCGTACGCGGGGGACAGAAGAGAGAAAAAAGTAAAACAGAAAAAGACACTTAAATGTCTTTTACACTGTTGACAAGAATAGAATGGTTCTGTTTAAAAATAACATTGAAAAAGAAAATCAGCAACAAATAAATAAATAAACAAACAAATAGAAATTCATGTTGTACATTAACATGACGCATCTACATCTAAACATATGTCGAATTGGACGTGAAGAGTATTCATCTTATGTTTAGATGACGATTTAGCAAGCAGAAATATATTGATTTAGACGTCAATCGAGACATGAAAGCAAGTTTAGATTTGCTTGAATAGCTCGAGTTAAATTGACCGATCTAAATTGTTAACAGAAATCTATACAGTTGAAGAACGACAAAGACAAATTGAATCCGAAGATTGTATAATGATCGATTAATCGAAGAACGACAAAAGGAGAGAAAGAGGGGAAAAAATATTTATATTTATATCAACAGGTTCTATGATGAATGTATTTCTTTTATTTTCAAAATATTAATCAATCATCATTTAATGAATATTAAGGATCTTTATTGAATTGAAGAAATAAAAAGAAAATCTGTGTTTGTGATACATACCTTATATATATACGAAGATGTCAGTTTTTAGTCGACTAGACACAAACACGTATAGTTTGCTGCTGCTGCTTCTTCTTCTTCGTTGGGTAAATGTAATATGTGTTTTTTTTCTGTGTTTGAAGGAAAAAAAACGAGAAAGAGAGAGCTATCGACGGTTGTTATTGCTGTTGCAGAGTGGTGATTATTATTATTTTTGTCGATACTCGTGATTACAAAAGGTAAAAGAGAAGAAGAAGAAGAAGAAAAAAAGAAGAGCTCGAATTCTTCTTTGAAAATAAAAAACGAATGAGGGAGAGAGAGAGAGAGGGACAGAGAGAGAAATCGACGTCTATTAAGGCAAGAAATAACTATATGGCATATACTTGAATGTCCTTTACTTTTTCTCCTCTCTTTTTTTTTCGTTCGGCCAAAATCGACGTTAAATATATCGATGATGTGTTATCTGAAATTTCAGTCGAGAATAGGCACATGTTTAATGATAGGAATGTTGCATCTTATATAATCAATTCTTTCATTACAAGAAAGAACAGCAGCTGAGAATGGGGGGGAGGTTCGAAAGAACTTCATGTGCAACAGCCGCATATGCACATAGATCGTTATTGTTCGTTTTTTCTTTTCTATTCAATTTATATTATATGACAAGCTGAGAAAGAGAGCGAGATGATTACTAAGTACGAAACCTAAGACGAACGATGAAGAAAAAAAGTTTCTTAATACAACATCAGTCAATATGAAATAAAAAATTCTTAATTTGAAATACGAGAGAAACTAAATAAAAAGCAAGTTTTTCGTTTCTTTCGTTTTTTTTGAATCACTATACCACTCAATTTTCAAATTACATTTTTAATATATGCATACAAAATGAAGAGAAAAACAAAAACGAAATCTCTCCCACGTCTATAGACGTCTGCGTTAATAATCATTCAATATCGAATCTTTCGTTTTCAAATAACACATACACATTTCTATTCAAAAAGACATTTAGGCCTTGTTGATTGGTATTTCTTTACTTTACTCCTAGCTGTGCATTGCGTTTTGTTGTACTCTAATCTCCTCGTTTTTTTTTCTTATTTCTTTCTGTCTCGAAATAAAGAAAGAAAAACAAGCTGCTGCACTTTTGAATTATAAAAACTACCTTGAAGAAAAAGGCGAGGAAAAAAGACGAACGGACTGGAAAGAATCTTCTTTTGAATATTTGAATTTATTGACATATGATCAAGTATTTTATACAAAAATGTGCGAAAAGAAAAACACTTAACAAAATTCTATTCAAGCCAACGTCTTTCATCATCATCAAATCATAAAAAATAACAAACTTCAAATGAGTTTAAATCGAAAGAATAATAATTTACAATTGAAGCCAAAAATCATCCGAGTCCGAATCATTATCGAATTTCTCGAATGAATACAAATCACGTTTAGTTTTTGGCCATTTACGAAGATCATGAGAATGTCCACCTAAATCAGGATAATTTGTTGAATAGGCCGCTAAATCTTTCATAAAATTAAATGATTCATCTTCAATATCGGCAGGTATGCCCGATGCATGTTTTAAAGCTTCACTAATATCGTTATCTTTATCATCGAAATCGATTTCAGTATTTTTGATAATTAACATCCATTTACAATAAACCGTATGAAGAATATTTGTATAACCACTAAATTCATCGCCGATAGTTAAATATTGTCGGCCCATGATTAAAGCTCGTTGAAGAACTTCATGAAAGTTTGGCAATTGATGAGCAATTTGCTTTAATTTTTTCTGTTCATCGACTGTCAATGATTGATCATTGAACATAGATTTCGGTAATAAATCTCGAAGAACAGTTACATAACATGAGCCGATGAGACGTACGAACTCTTGAAATCGTTCGCCATCGTCCATCATTGGAAAACTATCAGTTACATCGAGTACGATCGTTAGAGCTTCGACACGACGGAATGTCGTAATTAAATGACTTAAACTCGTCGGTGTTTTACGTTTGAGAAAAATGCCTTTGGCTAGATCAAGTAAACAATTTTCGAGAATTTCTAATTCACCATAAAACATAAAATCATTGTGAATGTACATATTGTATGCATCGGGATTGACATGTGGAAGAATATTTAAATATTTTCGACTCCAAAAACGAGCTGTCTGGGAAACCATCGATGGTATCGTATTTTCATAGATGAAATATTGTTTATTGGTCGGATGAACTTGACCATCGTTTTTTACTAAGAAGCCAGCAATTGGCCATGGACCTTTGTCTTCTTCATCTTCATCATCATCATCATCTTCCTCTTCATCGGCTTTATCTAGTTTAGCTTTTTTTGCTTGAACCGGTTCAGCCGATGACGACGGTTGTTCATTTTCTTTGTTTTCACTATCTAACGATCGTTTCAACATTTTCTGTTTGTATGTTCTACTATTCTTAACGAACAAACATGTATTTATATATCTATGTATTTATCTCTCTTTCTACGAGCACTATCGCCTATAGAAAATCGTTAGACTATATTTTATTATATTAAAATCGTGCAAAAATACAAATTTATTTTAAAGTGTAGCTAAAGCTAGTTTCAATTGTCGAAGAATATATCTCGAAAGACATCGAGAATGTTGTTGAACTTTTTCAGCACGTTGATAAGCTCGATTCAACGACATGATTTCGTAATAACTATCGCTCTAAATCAAAAATATGAACGTGGTTTAGAAAAAAAATCAGATGTTTTTTTACGAAATCCGAATCACTGTCGGATGAGGATGAAGAGGAAACATATTCCACATAACGATGACGTCGATCTCGCTTTCTTGAATATTCGAAATAGATTTAAATTTTTATAAATAATTGTTTTACTTTTGTCCACTTTCATAACCGAGATCCTCGGCAACAGTTTGAATATGATGTCTAGGAGAACAAAAAAGATTCGAATTTCGAAAAAAATGTTTAATCTCAACCGATGATGATAGTTTGTCACTGTTCCACATTCGTCGCATCGATATAATTTCGGTTGAGAATAAACTTTTTTATTTGACGCCCATTGACTAAAATTTTCCTTTTCAAATAAATCGTTTCTCTTTCGAAGAATTCGTCTTACTAAACAATGCCTGTATGAGGATCGAGATAGAGATTCTCATCGGTCGGTTCTTTCGATGCGTGAATATCATTGATATAGATCGAACTTCGATACGATGGTTGAGCTCGGAGTTTTGATGAAACAAATGGAGAATTTGTTGATCGATAAGATTTCGTCGGATAATCTTCGATGACAGGCGTCATCACCGATGTGCTCCGATGAAGGGGTACGAGCCGTGATCGATGCGAGCTCGATGGTCTCGCAGGCCGCCATGTATGATGACTTCGATGCATTGGCTTTTTGCTCGATGAAATCTGCGGTTGAATAGCAAATGATCGTGTACGATGTGTTTCCAATTGTGTTCGATAAGAATCTATAAAAAAAATGAATGAATGAAAGTGTTACGACGAAAGAAAGAAATTATTCACTTGTTCTTGCTCGTTGATTGAGATTTCTCCTTGAGAACGAGAAAAAAAACGAAGCAAAAATGTAATTTTATTTTATTTATTTTCCAGAATCGAATACCTAGAAAAACTGGTTGAATTCGAACTACTTGATGATGAAATTGAATCTAGAACGAAAAAAACAATTGATTGTTTTCTGCGGATTTGTTTCATTCGCGAGACTTTGATCAGCGTCTAACGATTGAAAATGACTTTCATCCATCGTATTCGCATATAATTTACTAAGCAAAATAAAAACGAAAGATTTTACTCATGAAAACATGACTTTTCCGCACCTATCTTGACTGAGTTTTGTCGTTCCAATTCCGCTATCGTATTCAGATTTAATCGCCGGTCGAATTTTAACCTTCGAGGGAATATGATCGAGTTCGAATGAAGTCGAATGAAGTTTTTTCGGTGGTCGAATCGGTGTTACCGAACGACTCGATAGTAGATCATTATCTGAATTCTAAATTCAGAAAAGAAACACAATCAAATAACTTCTTTTTTTATTGAAAACTACTCCAGATATGTAAATATAGGCGTCGGTCTTTTTCGTTTCGACATGTTTCGATGGTTCTTCAATAGGCGTATTAACCGCATTCAGTAATCGTTCGTATTGATCCATCAATTCCTGATGATTACAGATCGATGAACGAGCTGACATCGAACGACTATCATCGTGCATTTGCCGTTCAGGTGATGAGTCGGTTAGAGATTTGCCAAGTAGATTATTGGTTATTTTCTTCACGATTTCCTTGAGTAAATGTCGCATCGTTTCGAATTCTTGATTTAAATCGAGATTGTCATGATCTTGTTCGATAAGTTGAGCTAATTTTTCGTAATCTTGTTTGATATTCTCATAAACTTGTTTCTGTTCCGTACAACTCAATTGATTAGCATCCATTAATGTTAAAAATGTCTTCATCTAGTTTGAACGTAAATCATAGAGATTGCATTGTATTCTTGTTTGTATTTACTTTATGTTTTAAGGTTTTGGTTTCATTAAGAATCTTTTTGTCTTTCTTCGGCGTTGTTTCATCGAAAAATACCGATGAATTATTCGGTGATATGCCTAAATAAGCGATTACATAAAACGACAAAAAATGGTCTCTTCAACTTAAGTGACAACACAAAGAGGAACAAAAAACGAACACGTGTAAATAGATCATCTTACACAATGTGTAAGTTAAACGAGTAATTTACTTTTCTTTGGTGATGTTGGTGAAGCTGTCGAAGGAACAGGTCGAATCGATGACAATGGCGAACCAGTTGTTAGTGAACGATAAATGCCACTTGAACGTACTGTTGCAATGTTTACTTTTGATTGTTCATCGAGATGAATCAACTGAAATCGAACGAAAAGAAAAGATATTTCAAGATACAGTAAATTTGAATGGTTCACTTCGGCTGTAGTCGATCTTGGCGTATTATCTCCACTGATTTTTGGCTGAAAACGTAATTGATCGATTGTATTTTCTGCATGCGCATATTTTTCTAATAATTCCTCGTAGTTTTTATGTAGTTTCGTTAGTAAAGCTCCGTTTTTCTTGCTCCGTCGTTTTTCTTCTTTTAATTTTAGTTTCAAATCATTGGCTTTGAGATTTTCATTTTCAATCTCTTCGTCTGAACTTTCCAGACGTTTTCGATCGTCATTCGTCGTCGGTGTATTCGAAACCGACGAAGATTTCGCTTGAAAATACTGAAAAGCACTGGCATTTGTTGATCGAACGGGGATTTTCGAGACACGTTGTCGAACTGGTGATGCGATAGTTTCTTCTTTCGGTCGAGGCGCCGTGTCTAACTCATCCGGAGAGAATAGATCATTTTCATTGACTTGTTCTTCTTCTTCTTCGTCCTCTTCGAGTAAAGTCGCTTCACCTTGATTCATTTGTTTATTTCGTCGTTTTGCTGTTGAAACACTCGCTCGTTGATTCGATAGATTCTCGTTTTTTTCAAGTAAAAATGAAACTGTCGATGGCATATTGAACTAGCTTGATTCCATTTATATCTCAAACAAGAAAGAAAGAGAGAGAGAGAGAGTGAGAAAGGTTCACAAGTGAACAGTACGCAGCAGAAAGCAACAACATACTTGATTCATTTTTCAAGTTTTTTTTAAAAAAAAAAAAGAGAAAAAAAACCAAAAGTGTACAATACGTGTTACAATTCAATACAAAGGAAGCCTTTTTTGTGTTCTTTTCGATGTGAAAAATAACATGTGTCTTTTTTACTACATTATCGAAAATGAATAATGTTGTCATAGGAGCGCAAGTGTGCCTTGTTTTTCGCTTGTCTTTTTCACGAAATTAATTTGTCAATGTCAAGCGCCATCTTCATTTGTTCGACTACTAATTGGTCAAATTCACTAGTCGATTGTTGGTTTCACTCATTTCTTCGATCATTTCATTTAGTCATCATGAGTTCCGACAGACAATATCCAAATATTATCATATGTGGAACACCAGGTGTAGGCAAAACTCGACTTTGCCAAGAAATTTGCTCACAAAATCCAGCACTTAAATATGTCAATTTGAACGAATTAGTCAAACAAAATCATTTTATTATTGAATTTGACAACGAAAATCAATGTGACATCGTCGATGATGATGCACTCAATGATTATCTTGAAAACACATATTTTCTTCAATCGTACTCATCGGGTTTAGTTATCGATTATCATAGTTCAGGTATTGTTCCTGATAATAATCAAATTCATGGTGTATTTGTTTTACGTTGCGATGATAAGACATTACATGATCGATTGAAAAACGCGAATAAGTTGTGTGAAAAAAAAATTGAACAGTATATTCAATCAGAAGCATTTCAAGTTTGTTTGAATGAAGCACGTGAAGCATTTGATGAAAGTATGGTTTACGAACTACGTAATCAAACCAACGAAGATCTGAAGAAAAATCTTGATTATCTATCGAAATGGATCGATCGATGGCCATTCTACGAAACCATTGACTAGAAAATAACCGATGTATCTTTATGTTGTTGTTGTTGAATAAACAAAATAGTTCTTGTATAGTAATTTATGAACCTAATCAATTCAGATGAAGAAAATTTGCCACGCACAAAGCTATTTGTTTTAAAGCTTTATATGGATCAACAAATCAAAATCGTCGAACTTTTATTTGTTGTCTTTAAAATCGAAAGTAGCGCTTTGTATTAGTCGAACAAAGAATAAAGATTTGTAATAGATCGATAGACAGACATGGCGTTGACAATGAGGATGGCTGAACCAACACCACGACGGTATGATGTAAATAGAATTCGATTGAGCATTTTCTTTCGTTGAAGTTCTCTAGCTGCTCGACGTCGTACGACGAAACTTTTGTCATTTGATGATGAAAATGAGAAAGAAAATTCGTTAAATGAAAGTCTCGCTGCTCGACGACAATCACGATTGTTTAATAGTTCGATGATTGTTGAAAATGTCAACGATGAACCAGTACAAACACCAACACAACTCGTTGATCTCTATCAAAAAACAATCGAACTAGCGGCACAAGGAAAAATTAATATTAAAAATGCATTTAGTATTCCACTAGTCGAACGTTTACCACAAGTTTTGAATGTGATTGCACTTGATGATAAAGAAAATCATAATCTCGGACCGAATTTTGTCAAAGCTGGATCAGTTATTGATACGAGGTTTGTTCTCATCAAACGAAAATCCTAATCGAATAGTGACTCGATGTTTTTCAGTGCAAAAATCTATGGTTTTCGTGTTGATGCTCTGCATACAGAAACGCAAAAGCTCAGTGGAAATATTTTGAACAATGAAGAAGGTTCGACCGACGAAAATCGCCAAGAAAATCCAGTCGATGGCGTTCTTGAAACTCCTGACGCAGAACAAACTGAATCGAAGAAACCAGCTCGTCGTCTGAAAGCCAAAATCACTTCATTCATCGCAACTGAACTCTCAAAAATAACGCTCGAACATGAATTCGAATTTCGTCCTTTACAACCGCCGAACATGTGCCAATGGCGTGGCGGTATTGGCAAAGATTCGGTCTATGCTGAAATGGTTTCGAGTACGATGTATTCATCAAGTGATTACGCATTGATCGATGGCTTCACAAATGCCAACAGTCGACCAGAAGAACAACAAGTTAAAATCGAATCGATTCTCGAACATACGACATCGAAAATGGTCGATTTAACATCGTTGAGAGACGTCATTCGAACGAACGAAATGCACGATCATATTCTCGGAAATCCAACTTTACGTGACTTTTCATTCAATGAAACGGCGAGCAATTCATTTATCGATACGATTCATGAAAGTTGTCTCGAACAAATCGATGAAAGTATCAATAAATCATCGGTAAACAACGATGATGTCGATCATTATGATCACGATGAATTAGTTCACGCAGCAATCGATGATCTCACCGATGATTATTCGCATTCGAATGAAGTTTTTAAACATGCACTCACAGAACTAAGTCAACAAGATCCATCGGCAATGCATTCGAATCTTGGCAATTATCAATCTCAAACAACAGCAAATACATTGCCAATTCCCGATGAGATTCTTTCGGCTTCGTTTATGAGCACGATTTCGTTTGTTGATCAAATGCCGAATCTCTTACATGCGAAAGAATTACAATCGGAATATTCGTATTTCGATGCAACGAAATTGAAATTATTCGCCGGGCCGAATATTTGGAAATACACAAATCTTCTTCATTCGAATCAAAAAGCCAATCAACAACCATCGATTATTCAACAACAACAAGCGCCTGCACATCGCCATCGAATTTCAACGGACGAACCTCACGTGCCCAAACGAAGTTTTCGTATCGATCTTTTCAATCAAATGTCATTCGAACAGATTATTTCAAATTCTCATGTCAATCGAGAAAAGAAACCCATTGGGATTTCACAGAGTGCATTGGTCTTGCGTGTGCGAGAGAAAAGTTTCAATCAAATGCAATTAGCACGTAAACTACGTCCATTAACAGATCTAACGAATTCGCATAATTTTCCTCAATTAAATTTCGAATCTTTACACTCGATGAATCGACGACGAGAGCAAGCGAATACTGAAATTGAGGCTCGTTTTAATCATGATGATGATGGTGATGATCATCGACAATTTCATATGACTCTCGAACATCACGATGATGACGGTTAGACATTGAAGTTTTGCAAAATAATAATAACAATGATAATAATATTTAGATATGCCATTAGCTGAAATGCACTATGATTTTATTCGTCCAGTTCATTACGAGAAAATCGAATTTGCCAAAGGTTCAAGTTCAGTCAATGCTAAAAACCTCAAACGTCAAATGATCGAAGAATTAACTCGTCAACAACGAACACTCTCACTTGATTCATCGACATCAAGTCATCATTCATCATCATCAACAACAACGGCAATATCACATTCTTCGATTGAATTCTCAATTCTATGTGAAAATCTCGCTGATCATGGTCATTTATCGTTAGAAACCGATCTGGCATCGGCCTTCTATTGTATGTTAATTAATTGCAATGAGAATAAATTATATATGAAAAGCAATAGCAAACGTGATGATTTATTTATTCAAGAACGACCTTTTATTGATCAACGTGATCATTCAACACTTTCATATTCGTATACAAGTAGTTCGAATCTATCGACAAATTCACTTCTTATCAATTAAGATATATATATTTTTTGCAATAATAGTTTTTTGTATGTGTGTGTGAGAGAGAAAAAAGTGTCTGTACATATAAAACACAGCAAACAGAGAAATTAAAATGAATTTTTAATGATTAGAAAAAGTAGAAAGAAAACGAAGAGAAATGACGATGATTGAGCATGAAGATGTGGCGCTTGATTATACATGGTATTGATTGTTTGACTTCGAGATAGAAGAGGACTGCCTACGAGATAGACAGCGAAACTTGGCGGATAGACATTGAACGATTGAACCATTGAATTGACAGATTGATCACCACAACATGTTGCCATAAAATCTGCAAGAATAAATTAAGATTTGACTTTTCGAGCACAAATAAGTCTTACTTTGATAATACATTGGTTGATTAATACCTCCGGTTTGAGGACCAGCTAATGATTGAATCGAAATACGTTCGTTGGTCATCGATGTACATGATTGTGGTCCAGCAATATAACTCGAACCACTATAAAATCCTCCGAGTCCTATCAAATAATTCGGACTTTCCATTGGTGTAATCGGTATAACACTGATCTGTGGACTGTAATAACCTCCCGTCGGATCTTGACTCGGCACGCCTAAGCCTGGATAATTAAACGAATCAGCAAGATAAGTACCATTATAGCCTGGAAAATACTGTGAATTCGGATTTGCGTAACCGCTCATGACGTATCCAGGATTGTAGAGTTGATTGTAGGAACTAAATGGCGATGGAGCTGCTGGATAACCACCGTAGACTTGTTGATTCGGTTGAAAATAACCAGCGCCAAGATCAGGTGATCTCATAAATTGACCACCGGAACTGACGCTGATGTTTCGCCATGTATCGGCCCAATCTTGACGTTTTCGTCTTGATCGTCGTTGTGGCATTGCTTGACGACTGAAATAACCCGGCGAACTACGAACAATATTTGCCATTGGATCCAAAAGAACATCCGCACAAACATGTCGAAGTACGAACTTAATAATGAAAAAAAAAGCATTTACATTTGAATCAGTGAAAAAAAAGAAAGATCTTTGTTTTCGTACTCGACGAATTCGATTCATATCATTGGATACGCCAATCGATTGTAATGCAGCGTTTGTTGGAATAAAAAGTGTATATGGACGTCCCGATTGTTTCAATTGATCGACGACACCGGTCTGTTGAAGTAATTGCGTAAACGAACTCGCTCCTTGCATAGTCGATAGGACAGTATCGATTGGAATGGCTGATCCAGAGAGAATACCTCGAATAACATGCATAACACCGTTTTTCACGGGAATATTCGATTCGGTATTGAGAATAGCTGCTGTAAATGGTTGAGAATTTTCTGGTTGACCAATCAATGTGACCACTAGAATATAGAAATCAATGAGCGTTTTTTCTTGCGTTCGAATTATTCGACATACTGTTTCCAGTTGGGCCTGATGATACTTGTGCGTGAATAAAAAAGTTTGGATCCATCGTTGGATAGGATTGTCCGTCTTGAAATATCGCCGATGTGGGATAGTTCGGTAGTTGATAGTAGTTTGGATTCAAAACAGGATTTAATTGTTGTTGTTGTTGTTGTTGAAATGGGAGAACTTGTGGCTGTTGTTGTTGTTGATAGGGCAAAATCTGTTCAGGAGATTGCATTGGTGGTTGTTGAATAGGTAAATTCGGCTGTTGTTGTTGTTGTTGGTAGGGCAAAATCTGTTCAGGAGATTGCATTGGTGGTTGTTGAAAAGGCAAATTCGGTTGTTGTTGTTGTTGTTGTTGGAAGTTTTGATCTGGGAAGGGCATATTCATTTGTCGACGACGACGGTGACGAGGTAGACGTGGTTGTTGTTGTTGTTGTTGAACATTAGTATTACTTCTTGATGCTGCCGATCTTTGAAATGCAGGCAAACCATAACCAAATGATGGTTGTTGTTGAATCACCATTGATTGATCTGTGTAGACCGGAAATCGAATGATATGTCGACGAAGATTCTATGTAAAACAACATCATTCTCGTTTCAAATTGATTTTCGATTTCAATCAATCAACAAACTCGACTTAATTCTTGAGAATTTCCTAGTTGTTTAACCGATATTTGTTGAGGAATAAGTACAGTTATGTTAAGTATATTCTGTGGATTGAAAATACTCGGACCAGTATTACCTAATCCAGCCGTACTACCTTGCAGAATATTCACTAATTCCGTATCTCCAGATTGCTGAACTAATGACATGAAATATCTTTGAACGAAAAAAGTCAAAAGTACAAAAAAAAAACAAATATGAAAAGTTTTACTGAAAACTTTGCGCGAGTTCATCAGCAGCAGATCGAGTCGGTCCACTTAAAATGACAGGAATTGTATAAACAACACCATTGCCAAAAAATCGTACGTCTTCCGAACGAGTTGTCAACACTCGTGCAGCTTGTCGATTCGAAACAACATCAACTAGAATCTCTCGTTGTTTATTTCATCCTCTAACTGACAAACAATTCGCTACCTGAAACGGCTGGATTTGTTGGTGCTAATTTTCTGAAAGTCACCCATTTGCCTTGACTTAGCGTACTGACTTGCTTCGCTGCATCCATTGCAGTTGGAAACATGACAATCGGAATAATATGCGATCGAATAAACTGCAAACAACAGAAAAAATTGATCTTTTTTGTTTAGTTTTACAAAATAATTTACATCGTTGATATCGTTTGTATTTTCACTTGTTGTTTGATCAAAAAGAAAACTTAATCCCGAACCAAAACTTGCAAAAGCTTGATCATTGGGTAAGAAGAACGTTTGATGATTTAGTGAAGTCAATTCTGAACGAAAATATTCGCTTCGTTGAGCTAATAAACGTAGACGTCTGCAAACGAACACACACATTTCACTTCGAATAACAACTCGATTAATGAACTTACGAAAATTGAGCATCTTCAAGTGCATCATAAGCTGTTTTATATGATGATTGATCGCGTCGTTCAGGTGGCCATAAAATATTGTCAATAACATTGATCACTCCTCGACTCATCAAACGTGATTGTAAAACAATCGCATTGTTTATCGTTGGACGCTACACGCACAAAAAAGCAACAAGGAATTTTTCGAGTTTTCTATCTTCTCAATAAATCAATCGATACATACAGGTATACCAACATTATTATATAGAATTTGATTGGCAATTTGTTGTTGTTGATAAGTTGGATTGAGATGTGAACTTGGCGGATAAGCATTTTGAAGAAATTGTGTGTTAACATTCGGATTAAAAACATTCGTATAATAATTGGTTAAATTCTGAGGAAATAAACTCGGATTGCCCGATGATGCACTGCCTGAAGCAACAACATACGATTGACTATTTTGATGTGGATTGTAATTATTCAAATTAGCTACGAATAAGAAGAAGAAGAAGAAAATAAACAACTTTTCGATTTTTGAATACGATCGATTTTTACCCATATTAGGATTCAATGGAATCGAATTATCGAATCGATTCGTTTGATTAAGTGTTGTTTGTACGGCCCATGGTAGGATATTATTTCCATAGTTATTATTATCCTGACTAACATTTATATACGGACCAATGCCAGCAAAAAAACCCGAACCATAGAATAACTAGAAAAAGAAAAATATATCGAATTTGAAGTTTTTCATTAGTCTACTTGAAATGGTGGAGCTAAGGTATTTAGATTGTTTTGTGGTCGATCATTGGCCATCTGTCTCGGATTTGCTAGAGTATATTTTTCTTGTGCTAATTTATAAAGTGCTAGATCATCGAATCGTCCTGGTACGATATGATATTTCCATAAGAGATTTGGATCTTCATTTCGTTGACTCAAACGTGACATTGCATCGTTACTCGGAGCGAATATTGTGAAATCACCAGTGATACCAACTTGTTGAGCTTGAGCTACATCTTGTAAAATACGTAGCAGATCCGGTAGACGTAATAATTGTTGATAGAACTAGATAATTCATAATTCAATAGATTATTTTTAAAGTAACGACTTACTAGAGTCAGATCAGGCATAGCAGATATCTCTTCGAGTGGACCAGCGGAACACCGAAGATAAACAAACGAAAACAAAGATATTAACACGAGATTCATTTCTGTGTACGTGTTGTGAGTCGAATGATTGTTTCTATGTAAATAGATTTACTTTGTTATCAACAATTGGGATGAAAGGAGGAGTAGACAGACATAGAACGAGTTCTATTTAGAATAGAAGTGGTTCTATATTATATATACGTATATGTATGTATGTACAGACAGAAAGAAAGAAGAAAAAAAAAGAAACGTAGACGTTATTTACTATTGTCGCAATAAGGTTGACCGGTGAACTTATTCTTTCTCTTTCAATTCTCATTTAGATTGACATAAAAAAAAAGTTCACATTGAACAAAGGACCTCTCCCAGACTGTGATGATTATTGTTGTTGTTGTCTGAACGTGAATTATATCGAAATTGAATTTCTATGCTCGAAAGCGTATTCAACAAGTAACCGATGAAGCCAAATGTCTATGTAACATTTCTTTTGCATTGTCATCGAAACAGAAACTAGCTTCTTATCTTTCTACATCAAGGCAATTGACTATTGTCATCGATCGTATCAATCATTAATTTATCTTTTATTCTTTTCATCAAATCAAAGACGTAATACAGAGAGAAGAAGAGAAAAAATTCTTAATCGACAGAATAATTTCGTAGGATATCATCATTTGTTTCTCGTCGTCGCAAAGTTTTCACTTGTTCATATTCATCTAACGTATATTCAGCTGGTCTCGGTCTCATATTATAATTCGAGCTCATACTCGCGCAATAAGCTCCCACATCGAATATGCCGAGGAAATCTCCTCGTTTCAATGTTTTCGGCAGACATCGTTGTCGACCGAGAAAATCTCCACTTTCACAAACAGGTCCAACGACATCGAACGGAATACGTTCATCTTTTGACAACGATTGTATTGCATCAATATGATGATAAGCTTGATACAACGCTGGACGTATACATTCCGTCATCGATGCATCGACAACAAGTTGTCGAATTGAACCGGTTTGTTTTTGTCCGAGCACACGTGTGACTAATAAACAAGCATTGGCAATTAAACTTCGGCCAGGTTCGACAATTAATTCGATTGAACTCGGCAATGTTTGTAAGGGTTGTTTGATAGCTTGAATAAATTCGACAATGGTCGGAATTGTTGGAAATTCTTCGGATTGATTTGATGAAGTTCGTTTGGCATAACGTTTGTAATCGATATTCAATCCACCACCGATATTTAAAAATTTCAAATGAGGAAAACGTTTTGTATCGAATAATTGAACCATTTTTTCGACACATTCGACAATAACATCTGTATTCGATATAGTCGAACCTAAATGACAATGAAAACCAAACAGACGAATATATTTATCATGATTTTCTTCAATTAATCGAAAGAGATCGTCGAGATCATCGATACATGTTCCAAATTTGCTTGTTTTCGATGCTGTTGTATTATAAGCATGGACATTTGCATCACCTAAAATCGGATTGACACGTATTAAAACATTGGCAATTTTTTTCAATTGTTTTGCATATTGAAGAATAATTTCTAAATCAAATAAACTGTCGACATTTAACAAAACACCGGATTCAACTGCCATTTGAATGCTTTCATCGGTTTTGCCATTGCCATTGTAGATAATTGTCGATGGTTCAAAACCTGTGCCCAATGCTAATTGTACTTCGCCTCCACTCACTGTTGTTAACATGACTTTTGATGATTTCAGAATCGGTAATAAATGAGGATTGTAATTGGCTTTCATTGAATAGGATAAACGTGCTCGTATAGGAGCGAGTTTCTCTAATGATTGTTGATAATTTTCAATATTTGAACGAAATTGATTTAGACTGTAGAGAATAAACGGTGTAGCTGGTGATGATAAACGTTCAATGATTTGTTTAACAGGCGTTTGATCGAGAAACAGACGATCTTCATGACCTTCTTTATAATTAAATCCGACTCGTGTATTCATTCTCAAATTCGTTGTGTTCTTCTCTTTTGTCTTTTATCGTAAAGGTATCATTTCAAGGACAACGCATATAATTCGTTGAAAAAAACGAAAAGATTTAGTTTTTTTTTATTATTTTACAGAATGAAAAAGAAAAACAGTATTTTATGTCGGTTGAATATAATTCGCCGGTACATAACCTTTGGCTTGCGCTTGATCTAGTTTTTCGACGTACCACCATTCTTCATTGCCATCATCATCTAGATGTCGTAAGACTTTTAATCGATCTCCAACTTGCAATGATAAGACACCTGGCATTGATGAATCGAATTCATACAGAGCTATGTAAATCTAAAACCGAAGCAGAAAAAAAAACAAAAAGCCAAAGATACAATCAAAATAATTACTTTTTCTTGTTCAATCGAAGCGTATTCATGATTTAAATAGATCGGTTCACTGTCTTTTGCTGTTGCTGCTGTTGTTGTCGTCGTGCGTTTACGAGGTAATGGTTGAGGTGCTTGTACAACATCTTGACGAGTTGGCGTCGAAGGCGAGGAAATCAATGGCGTGAGAATTGAACGAGGCAGATAACCGCGAGTTACTGAAAGAGGAATTATAGAAAACAATAAAAAAAATGTTGAGAATATTTTTGTTCAAAACCTCCAGTATCGACGAAACAATTCGATGGATCGATATTTTCGTTTGTTTCCGAAAGAATACCAACGAGATCGCCCTAGGAAATCATGTTAATCAATGAGAATTTTGAATGAAAGATGAACTTACACATCGAACAGTTAAATCTACTCGTCGATTATCATTATTAACTGAATAATCTCGATTAACAACACACAATTCTTTGTCTGAATAACGAGCTTTTAGTAAATTTCGAATTTCATCAGTTTGACCGTAGATTTCCTATGAATAATAAATAAAAAAACTTCAAATCATAAAACTTGAGGTTTAACTTTATCATAATTATAAACATTAATCGACATATGTTTGGATTTTTCAGCGAAATTCTTCGCTGTTATCGTCAATTGAAGTAATTGTTCATCGGATGAACTGATTTTCTTCGTAAATCTATCGAGTATGTCTTGCCAATTTAAATCTTGCAAATTGAGAATCATTTGAAAATGAACTCGAGTTTGGTGCATGAAACAACAATGTGCACGAAGATATTCTTTCAAAGAAATCGACAGAATTTGATAAGCTGTATCATAGAGAATCGGCAATTGTTCGACTAGTTGATTGTTGAGATGTTCGTAAGTCTCTTTGGTATGATCGAGAATTTGTTTGGCCTAAAAAATTGAAAAATATTAATTCGAAATAAGGGAAAATATTTTGGATTTCTTGACTTGTGTCAATTGTTGATCTTTGACTTTGTCATAGGCTGATTGAGCGCTGTCGAAATCGAGTAATTTCTTATTTCTTTTCGAGATTAAATTCGATGGAAAGACGAATAATTTAATTAGATTATTAATTGGTTCTATCACATAGGCTTCTATATGACTACACTATTAACAAAGAAAAAAAAACGAATTAAATAATCGAAATGAAAGACAGAGGATTCCTACGAATTCGATAAAAGCATTTTCAAGTAAAGCACGTTGTGAACGAACGAATTGTTGAGGTAGATCAGGAATTTTATCAATTAATAATTCTTCGAAATCTTCGCCTATATTCACTTGATTCATGAATGTTTCCTGAAAGAATCGAAATTGTTACAAGTTAAAATTATTCTTCGAATGTTTTACTCGTAGACTATCGAGAGATGTGTATGTATTTCGAAGGAAAAGTTTAAGAAATTTATCAATCGAACGAAAACGTTGTTCTTGATAATTAAATTCGTGATCAATCGTTTGAGCGGATAGACCGAGTACACTCGATAGACGCATTCCTATTCGAGCAGATTTTCGTTTCATTGCATGAATATTTAATTTATTAAATCGATTTGTTGAATTGTCTCGTTTTCTCGATTGATGATATCGAGGAATGACCGATGATGATGATGGTGTTTGGTCTGTACGTCGAAGAGAATTCAGTAATGACATTCTCGGCAATGGTGGCATCGATGTTGCACGTCGGAAGACACTGATATGATACGGTTCCATATTGTCTTCATTGACATTGGAATTCGTTGTACTTTGTATAAGTATAAAACGTGTCCGCTTTGCCAAGGCCATTTTAATCGCATATACGGATACAAAAGAATGATGAAATTGTAGATACACGCGTATATATAAAAGCGATTATGCAAAAAATGTTTGTACATTTCTCTCGCTCTTTCTCTCTCTCTTTTTCTGTCTCTCTTTCATCACTTTTTTGTGTGTGTATTGTTCTTCTCCTTTCACTTGTCCCTGGCTCTCCATCTCTTTGCCTATTCGCAAGGACATATACTGCTTTAAGTAAACATAGTATAAGAGTGAATCGAGGGTCAATGGGAGAATATGCCTGAACATATATACGTATATGTCGATGTATATTGATTTCTTTTGAACGTTCGAATGAATGATTGATTGAGAAGATACAGAATGCAAAAAAAAGAAATTTCGATTTCTTTTTTTTTCATTTTCAGATGATTATATAATGAATGTGGACTTGAAGAGTGATTTCGATGTTCAATTTGTTAAAGTACATATTTTTCTTGCAAGTACATAATATCAATTGATAAGAAAACTAATTATTTGCTGTCTGACTGTCGCAACATATCGATTCTTCCTAATTCAAACAGAAAATTAAAATAAAAAAATGTACGTCGTTGTAGTGATCTCATCTTGGCACCCATCTCTTAGATTACAGAAGAACTCATTGAAATCAAACGAAAGACTTTTTTACGTTTAATTGATCGAGTATAGGTGTCGATAGATGACGATATCAAGCGTGTATATGGAGGATATCTTTGGATTTGATACGTGTATTATATTGTATGCATGGTTGATTTTACCTGTATTTTATCCTCCCATGTGATACTTTTTCGTTATATTTTTGTTTGTTTATGCACTTTTCAATTCTTTTTATCGTATTGAATTTATTATAAACTAAAACTTTATTTCTGAGTTTTTAAGAAGAACAATGAATTATTTTCGAAGATCTTGTTTTATTTGAATAAATAATTTTAAAATAAAAAAGCTAATGGCTGAATTTTTAATGTTAGTGGAAAGATGAATCGGACTTACGGTTTAATTTGATCATTCAAATCGACTATCAATCAACAAGTAAATAATTATCATAGTATTTATCACTGAGAGCTATACTATTATTGAATATTGATGATCAATATCTGTTCAAATATTCATCTCATTGTTTAACAAAACTTTCGGTGTAGGAACATATCTAGATACTCTATAGTATATAAACTATTCAATCCAACTATCAATTCGAATATATTAGAAGTTTTCTCAGAAAGGTTTCTCGATTATATTTATTGACGAAGATCATGTAAGCAATGTATGAACTTTACCAGAAATTTGTTCAAATTCTTTGAGTTATTGAAAGATAATATTCATCATCATAACTTAGTATAATATTACGTGATAAGTAAGTCATTTAGAACAGCCTCATTGCCAACTTCTGAAATTATATTCACGTAAAAAGAATTCATTTCCACAGAAATATACCAAATAGTCATATGAAACCTGTATGACTGTGAAATGACTATTTAATAACTATTCGAACACTTAAATGAAAGCACATATTAGTAATAGAGTAAATTCATTGCACATTGTATGAATTCACTGCAAGAATCATGGTGATTGATGTTGAATCCAGTTTCTGTACTATATTTTCGATTGTATCAAAACAAATACTTACATATCAAAATAATTGAACTTCACATGAAAAATGATTTTTTATTTTGCAATCTTTCTTTTCAAGTTTGTTGCTTTTCCTATAAAATTAGATTACTATTCTGAATAGAAATGAAAATGACATAGTTAAACAACACTCATACCATTGGCAGGTTATATTCAACTATCCTTCGATTCATTGATAAAGCATCTCGCATCTTTGTTAATGAATAAACTATGTAATTAATAAACAATGAAAAATATGAAATTATTCAGATACTACAATCTACAACAAGAAAACTATTGTTTTATATTGAAACTAAAGAGAGTTTAGTTAAAGAAGGAGTTAAATCTGCACTCTATAGTCCAATTTTTTGGTTGCAGAAAAGTAATGTTTTGTTGTAGAAACGATGATGATATATTATATTGAAAATGAACAATATCATTGAGTGAGCTATTCGAATACTTCATTCTTAGCATCAACAAGATTATCCTTGAATAGCATGTTTTGAGATCTTGTTATATATGATACGCACTAAGTAAAATCTTATTCAATTATAAAGTTTGATCAGAAAAAAATAAATCCAAATCGAAATATAACTACAATTGATATAAAAAGTAATTAAAACTAAAAAGAATTACATTCATTAATGTTATTAATTAAAAAATACATAAAGACGATTATCAACAGTAAGAATAATAAAGCAAAATATAAATAAAACGTACTAAGTATACATTCAAATATATTACTCTTTTAAAAGTAATAGACGACAGTTTCTATATTAATGAATAGTTTAGTAAATAGTGAACAACTAGAAGCAAAACTATGTTCAGCTATGTTAGGAGCTAGTTTTTCAAGTATTTGAGTTGTTAGCAGTAAAAATGTTTGCTTAGAGAATGGCAAATTCGAACCATAATTGTGTTCGTCAGATATTATGATAATTACTAATGAATATCGTATAAACAAACAAATATGGTAGAACTACACATTAATTTAACAGTATTGACGATAGAAATATCCAAATATTTCGACGATTGCAAAAAACTCATTGTTTAATTTTTACGTAGTTCGTAAGCGAGTAAAAACGAATTATACAAAAGAAGATAGAATTCAATTATTTGTTTCAACTATTAGCCATTTGTAAATAATCCGAATCTTTTGACAATTGCCATAATATATGAACATAAAGTAGAAAGTGTAACTTCAAAATCATGATCAATCACGAAAACAAATTATTTTCAAACTAACATCTAGAACATATTGCATAAGCTACGAACATGTCAGACCCGATATTAGTTCAACTATCTCACTAATCGATAACAGAATAAAACGAACTAATCACATCTGTCAACATAACAAAACGAATGAATTGCTTCAGAACAAATCTATTCAATTACTCTGATTATTTTAATAAAAATAACTGTGTTTTGAACTGCGTTAATATATCATGCACGTAATAAACAATTTTAACCCCAACAATATTCAACAATTTAACAGATTCAAAGAAATAAAATTATCATTCATCGAAAAGATTACATTGAATATCAGTACTGAATAATTTTATCAACTGTGTATTCGATTTTATTTAGAACATAGAAAAAGAAAATTACAATGAAGAACAAAACTATGGTAAAGAGATAAATGAATAATTCAAACCAAAATGTAATCATTTATCTGTCTGCTTTTTATACACAAATATTTCTGATTTTAGAAGATCGTTGTATGATGATGAATATGAATCATTCAAGCAAAATGTTCGTTTACTTACTTGCATTTCAATAAATCAATACATTGGCATGTAAAGGCTGCATGTACATGATATGATAAACGTACATTTTGACAGAGATCTGTATCATTTATGTCACTTCACTTGTGACCAAAATATAACACAATATAAGATGACTGATAAATAAATAAGAAATAAATAGGTAATCAATAATTCTAGTCATATATATTGTATCTATATCTTAACTCGAACTTGAATTAATAATCAGCGTGAGACTTTAACAAAGATGTATAGTCTCTATGGCAAATATGCTGATCAACTATTGTGTTGAACATAATTAAATATATATGAAATGTAAATATGCGATATTATAATGTAATACTAGAATATAATATCAAAATTATTGTTCATTGTAAATATTACTACAATAATCGTATTATTAAATAGTTACTGTACGATAGCCAACATATAACTAGAACAGTTTCTATGAGTATATGTTCGATTATTTGTTACGAACACATCTGAGATTTCCTTTGATCTAAATGTTATAAACTGTGTCATAGCAATCATATTCATCTGAGCATCTTAGTAATCATGTTTCACATATCTACCATAGATTATATTGAATTATCACTTCAATACATAAATCATATAATAATCGTATACTTATTATCACCAATTGGTACACCTATTTTTTTCACTCTCGAATACTTATTTTTCGTGTCACTTTACTGAGTATCGATGTAACAAAGGAATAATATTTATCATGGTGATGTACGAATACTTCAGAGCTGTCAGGTCATTGAATGATTGTTTCATTGATTAATTTTAGTATTCACTAACTTGAATATATTTAACCAAACATTATTCGTTTTCCTTGAGTATTACTAAATAATTATCTATGGTAAAAGAAACTCTATGCAAGTAAAGTATAAATGGACTTTTTTTGTCAATTCTTATTCAGCTATGTTGTTTCCTCATTGAAAACATTTTAAAGTATCCATCATAAAAAGAGCACGGGATAAAAAACGAGATTCAAGAGTATGACTATTCACTTACTCGATGGATTACTGCTATATATTCTTTGTGCAACCATGCATTAAAGTATATTCTATCGATACTGTACGCTCCTCTCATGTCGATATTCACATTTTATATTTCATAGGAAATACAATTTGCAAAAATATATTTTAGAATTAGAGTCACATAAGACATGTTTTCTCACAAGTATAATTTTATCCACTTATGTACATGCTACATTTCAAATATTCTATTGGAAATATCAAAATGACTATTGTACAAAAGTAGAATATATTTGAGAAGAGCATGGTTCAATATTCTTATAAATTCGGCACAGATATTCATCATTTATCACGTGAAAAACTATTTCATTATAAAGGAACAGTTATGACAAAAGCTTCATTCAGATATTATTGTAACTTGTAGTCATTTGCCACCTGTATATACAGTACAAAACGCTTCAATGGAAATGCAAGATTTCAATCATATTTTCGTTCAACTATTACAAAGATATGAACTAATTTCTTTTCATTTTGGTATTTCTGTCGATTACCAATAACAAACAATTGATTATTAGGAATATTCAGTTACTAATTTCTCTCATTTTAATATTATTTCTTCTACTTCCATCCTTATCTTTATTACATAGAACAAATGAATAATTACTAAAAAAATTCAGTTACTTGTTTCTGTCACAAGGATTTATGTCTTCCATTTTTACATTTATACATATTAGAAACACTAAATGAACGATTATTGAAAACGTTCAGTCACTTATTGCTGTCACTTTGACTTTATCTTTTCTATAGTTACACTTCTCTGTGTTACACAAAATAAATAAACGACTGTTTTCAAAAGTCAGTCACTTATTTCTATCATTTTGATTTGTCTCTTCTATTTTTCTATTTCACTGTGTTAAAAATAACAGATGAATAATTGTCTCCAAAATTCAGTCATTTATTTTTGTCACGGAGATTTTATGTTTTTCATTATTACACCTATATATATTTTGGAGAGAACAAATGAATGATTACTTGAAAAGTTCAGTCACTAACCTTTGTCACTTATATTTCGACTCATCTATATTGACACTTGTCTGTATTACACAAAACAAATGAATGATTGTTTTCAAAACTCGGTCACTAACTTTTGTTGCTTATATGTTATCTCTTCCATTTTTACATTTTTGTCTGTTATAAATGATAACTGAACAATTGCTCATAAACCTTCGATCATTTTTTTTGGTTACTTATAAAAAAAATAGGCGCACTTTCGCATTTTTGTCTAGTACAAATGGCAAATGACTGACTGTTTTGAAAATTTAGTCATTTATTTTTGTCACTGAAATTCTATCTCTTCCGTTTTCATAGTTTCACCTGCTGTAACTAGTAAATGAATGATTTTAATAATAAATCTATTCAACTATTTCACGTTATTATATTTATGATTAATCTATTGCGCATTAAGTCGGTAAACCATGCTTTCAGGATCATAGTTACAAAAATTGTATTCGTATATACACGCACATTCGAATAAACATTTCATCGGCTATTTGGACTTCCTGCATGATAGATAGTAAATAAATAACTCTAACGCTCGGCATGATCAACTATATTAATCGTTCTCACTCAATCTTTTTCAATTCTACACTTCTTCGGATGAAAAATAATGAATGAATGATGGTTTGAGAAATTTAGTCACATGGTTCTATCTTGCTCCCTTGTGTCTTTCATTTTTATATTTCTCTTTTTTACAAACAGCAAATGAATGATTGTCAGCAAAGTTCAATCATTTATTTTTGTCTCTTAGAATTTGTGTCTTCTATTTTTACACTTAAATATATTAGAAAGAACAAATGAATCATTGTTTTGAAAATTCAGTCACTTATTTCTGTCACTGAGACTTCGTCTCTTCTCGTTTTAAATTTCATTGTATTATAACTAGTAAATGAACAATTATTTCCAAGGTGAAGTCACTTATTTCTGTCACTTTGACCTGATCTCTTCTATGTTCACACTTGTCTATATTACACAGAACAAGTGAACAATTATTTCCAAGATGAAGTCACTTATTTCTGTCACTTTGACTCTCAATCTCTTCTATATTCTCATTGGTATATATTCGAACTAAAAATGAATGAGTATTTTCAAAATTTAGTTACTTATTTCTGTTATTGAGATTTGGTCTGCTTCATTTTAACATTTATATCTCTTACAAACAGCAAATGAACGATTGTTAAGAATATTCAGTTTACTTGTTTGTATTGCATATTCTGATTTCTTCTATTTTCAAATTTTCTCTTATTACAAATATAGCAAACGAACAACTAGTAACAATGCTCAGTCACTTGTTTCTATCACACATATATTATTTCTTCCATTTTCACATTTGTTCATATTCGAAATAATAAATGAATAGTTATACCCAAAATTTCGATCATTTATTTTTATTATTTTAATTTTATCTCTGCTATTTCCACACTTGTTTGTCTCACAAACAACAAATGAATGATTATTTTCAAAGTTCAATCACTTATTCCCATTATTTTGACTTAATCTCTTCTCCTTTTACATTTCATCGTATTAGAAACAGTAAATGAATAATTGCTTCCAAGATTAAATCACTTATTTCTATCACTTAAATTTGATGTCTTCTTCCCTCGCACTTGTAGATATTAGAACGAACAAATGAATGATTGTTTACAAAATTTAATCACTTATTTCTATCATTTTCATTTTTTTCTTCTACTTTTACGTATCACTGTGTGTAGAAATAACAAATGAATAATGATCTCCAAAATTCAGTCACTTATTTCTATCACAGAGATTTGATGTTTTTTTATCATTATATTTATAGATATATTGAAAGAAAAGATGAATGAATATTTTCAAAATTCAACCACTAATTTCTTATCAGAAACATTTCTCTCTCTATCATTACATTTGTCTTTTTTATACAGAATAAATGAATGATTACTTGCACAGTTCAGCCATATATTTCTATCATTTTGAATTCGTCTCTTCTTTTTTTAAATTGCATTGTGCTAGAACTGATAAATGAATAACTATCTCCTAAAAAGTATCGCTTATTTCTATCGCATAGACTTTACCTGTCCTATTTCCACTCTTGTCTATATTACACAGAACAAATGAATAATTATTTTCAAGGTTCAGTCACTTATTTCTGTCACACAGATATTATTTCTTCCATTTTTGCATTTGTATATATTCCAAATAAAAATGAATGATTGTTTTGACAATTCAGTCACATATCTCTGTCACTGAAACTTTATCTCTTCCATTCTCACACTTGCTGGTATTACAAAAATCAAATGAATGATTATTTCCAAGACTAGTTCGCTTATCAGCATAACTTTGATTTTGTTTCTTTCTGTTTGATACTTCTCTGTATTACACAAAACAAATGAATGATTTTTAAGAAAATTCAGTCAACTATTTCTGTCACATGGACTCATATATCGAGTTTACAAATTAGTATTTTGTAAGAAATCACAAATGAATAATTGTCATAAATCTGTTCCTATATTACTGTGAATCCTTTTTAATGTATAAAATGAAGAAAGATTCTTGAATGCCATTTAGTACGAATAATTTGGCAAATGGTTTAGTCAGTTATTGTATTAATTCTTGGTAAAATGTCGAAAGCAGATATTCATTGTAGTTGATGATATTTATGAATGATTATGAGTAAAGTTGCGGCAAATTATGCTGTAGGTTGTAGTTAGCATGGTTTTCTATGACTATGAGTAAAAAATCACGATTTATCTGTATCATATTGACAAACAGCTAAGTCAATAATCTTGTGATTAATTTCAATCATCACTTGAAACGAACTATTAGATAGATTTTTCATGAATATGAATAAATCTTAAACTCTGTTGAAACCAATTGTATCACTAGGCTCAAGAAGAACAGAACGCCAATAATCATTGATGTTGTTTGTATTTTGACCATTATTCGACGATATATAACATAGATGATACCTTAACGAGAGCGGTTATTAACCGGTTTGATTTTTAGTGCAAATACGCCTGTATTTATACTTTAAATTAGCTATACGCAATCTATTCGTACTTTTTGTTTTTATCATGTTTTTTCTTTCCTTTGCGGCAATGATAAAAGTAAAGCTACTACGAAATAAATTTGATGAAGCAAATCAAATTAAGAAAGAAAAAAAAATACCTGTACAGGTAACTTTCATTCACATATACAATCAGGTAAATCGATTTTGCTGTTTTCAATGTAATTTTTGTGAACAAAAAATATAAAATATTCAAAAATGATATGATATTAATTATTATAAAAATCCTTGAACACATTTTTTTGCACGTGTCTTGTTCGCAGTCTCAAGACGTTTACTTAAAATTCGAGCATTTTCTACCTCGGATTATATTCAGAAAAGATCAATCACTATGAAGAGAAAAACAACATCGTCGCTTAAAATCAAACGATAATAGATCGAAAAATACTTAATAAAAATTAAAAACTTTATGTTTGATGTGTCTTTCTATTACATATTTAGCAAATGTTTCGTTAATAAACAAGATTAAATGTTGGAGTACGATAAATCTCAAAATCTGCGGCATCCGAAGAATTTCCAAAATGTTTCAAAACAGAATATTGAATTTGATATAGACTCGGTCGAAGACGAACTGCAGTTAAATTCGAACATTGCTCATTAATAATCTGTGGACAAACATAACCATCCCAAATAATCGGATAATGTGTAATAAATGATTGAGTATTTATAACTGTATTTCTTTGCATATTAGTTAAATATAATGCTACATCACTATCTTTGAATCGCAATATACTACGACTAAAATCAAACGAGAGGACGTTGACATGTTTTTGAAAAAACATTTTCGAAACTCACGTTGAATTAAGATCAGGTAAGAGTGTATTATTAGGAGAAATAACCTCAATCAAACAGAGACGAGTTGCCCATGCTAAAACTAATGTCAGTTGAATTCCTTGAGTAGCATTGAAATTTGACAATCGATCAGTGGCGATCGATTCATTATTTGCATTAAGAACATCTGTTCTATATGGATTCGATGTATTTCGAACAAGAATACGTGCATTTCCATAATCACCAAGCATACCAACATCTATTGATGCAAGAAAATATTCATTAGCTATCAAATGAAAGTAGTACGAACATGACAGATGAACAATTTCTCCATTGTTTTGATTAGTTACATAGATGAAACCAGAATAGATCGGAAGAAGAACTTGATTAGGTTGTTGAGGAGCTGAGAATCGAAGTGTAATTTCACGTGATTGTGCAGGTTCAATTGAAAATTCACTTGGTTCAATACTCACATTCTATACAAACAAACGAATCGATGATTTCGATTTCATTAAAAAAAACATAATTTACAGCATAATCAGCTGAATACAATGGTTCGGTCAACAGTTGATCATCGTTCGCGAGCTTTCCAGTTGCTAAAGCAGCACCAACGTGACTCATCTTGTACGAAGCTAATTTACTGCCAAGATTATAAATTTTGACTTTATAGAATTCTGCTTTTCGTACGGTATCATTTAAAGACAATTGACTTGGCGAAATAATTGTTGTAGTAGTAAGTGCACTGTACACGTCAACTAGTCCAGCACCTTGTTTAATTGTTGGAGCAAGAAGAGACGTATTATAGATATTCACAGGTCGAGCAGTTGATTGAAATATGTTTATTACTGTCGAAAATGCTGGTCGACATATGCCATTATCAGCTTTGCCATTTGCTGTTATTGCAGGAGGATTACCAATACTTGCTAGAAACAATGCCAAAGTTCTTTTTAGAATAAAAAAAAACAAAGAGTGACTATGTTGTATATACATGTATAAGAAAAACAACGTACCCAGTTACATAAGGACATGCCATACTTGTGCCTGACATCAGATCATACATTGTCGTCATGTTTTTGAGAGAAGCAGAATACGGTGATATTGTCGAATAGACATATCCACCAATGCCACTGATTTGTGGCTCGAAAAAGAGATCACCCGTAGGTCCAAATGATGAAAATGAAGACGGTCGTCCTGTTGCATCCTATGTATTTAAAAAAATAACAGTGATATTAACCAGAAAATCTATTAAACTCTCACTAGTTCAGTTGGTGGTATATAGTTTGTAAACGTATAAAGAACTGAAGCATTTGCATTTGTTTGTGTAATTATTGATAATGCTTCGGCATAACCAATTCGTCCACTTGGAATATTTGTTCCACCTGCATATTCATCTGCATTGTATAAAAGACAGCCAAGTGCTCCTTGCACGGCTGCTAAATCACATCGAACTGTTGAATTGCATGAATCATTCAATGACATATAGAACAGAACAAAGACTCCAAAGACTGATTTCAATGGACCTGTACAACCATCGTTCACAGTTGAATTCGGATCTAAATGGGTTCGAAAGAAAAGACATACAGACAATATTTAATTACTATTAACGACAATAGGTCGATTAACGATTGATTTCCATTGACCATAGAGAGTTCCAGGTTGAACAGGAATATTCGTACCATCAGGTGCAATGATAATCGAATATCCGAGCGAGAAATAATAAACATTGTCAATCGAACCTACAGATAGATCTCGTTGACTAACTGCTGGCTGGTCACCTGTTTGTAGACCTCCTGATCCATCATTACCGGCGGCACTAACAACATAAACTTATGAAAAAAAAACAACAACATAATTTCAATCATTTGATAAAAAGAAGGCCAATTCAAACCTCCTTGACTAATAACTCGTTGAACAGCTATTGTTATAGATGATTCAGGATAAGATCCAGGGCCACCAAGTGATAAATTTACTAGATATATGACAAAATTTCGAATTAAATCGCTTTTTTTTCGAATATACTTATGTCTGCTTTATCACTATATGCACGGTATATTGCTTGAGTAACAAGATCTGTAGAAATTGCGGATGCACAGTCTGTGACACGATCTTTTTAATAAAAAAAACAAATTATCTGTATTGAAAGCTTGTAATTAAAATCGATAGATTTACATGCACCAAGAGTTACTTGAGGAGCTATACCAATAAATGGAAGCGCAGAAACAAATCCTTGTTCGGTAATTCCCGTTGTATTTGCAGCAATTATTCCAGCAACATGAGTTCCTATGTTATACGCATAGAAAGCAATGTAAATCACTATCGAACGTTTACCATGTGAAACAGTTGTACAATTATCCAGAGGGTCACTATCAGGCATCGGTGAAGCCGAAGTTCCATCGCCAACGAAATCTTATGACAATATCTTTCTTTTATTGAATCAGAAAAAATGCTTGTCAAGCTTTTACCATAACCAAATTCAACTTTACATCCTGGACCGAAACAACCACCAAGTGCTGGATGTTTATAATACACACCGGAATCAATAATAGCTACCTTTAAAACAAACATTTTTCATGATATATCGTTCTCGACAGTGTTTTCTAGATCCTACTCTCACACCGGCACCAAAATTTTTCAATCTCCGATGAACTTGTTCTACACGTGTTAAATTATATGAATTAATTGTTTCATAATTACGAACAATAGATAGAGAAGCTTTAGCCTGATCTGCTAGATTAAAAGTATATACAGGATAAACAGCAATAGCATCGTGTATCATTTCAATGGATTCGATTGAATGATTTGCATTGACTGTAAATGAAACACCTGAAAATAATTTCGACGATATCGTCGAACGATGTTGAATTTTTGATGAATCAATTTGATCTGATAATTTCAAAGATTTCGTCACTTTTGCTAGATGATTTGCTTTATTTGAGTCATGTTTGAATTCTACTAAATAAGTATTTTCTAAACGAATATTATTTCCGATGTTCTTTGCGTCACGATACATTTTGATTCTTTCAAATGATCCTTTGTTTTGATGAAATTTTTCAACTGAATTTGATAATTCCGATTGACATTTGGTGATGAATTGTTGAGGTGTTCTATTTTCTATAACGGATTTTATTATCAACTTCTACATTTATTTAAATTGTTTACCCGGTGAATTCTTTGGATTTGTCAAAACAATAGGTAATACAATCGCCAAAGTGATAATGATAATAATCAATGTTACAATCGATATAACGAGAAGAATTCTTTTTGTACTTGTATGACCAACATCTTTGGATTGATCAGTATACATTAGCAAATAATTATGCCACGCTATTAAACGTATAAAATGTACGTTTTATATACGTTTACTACGAAAAATATACCTCAATCTTCTGTACAAAAACATTCAGATGAAAATAAATGACTATACGTATATTAAAAACGAATAAATAATTTTCTTTTGAAAATCGATGTCATTTACAAAGAAACAAGTATAAATTATAGGCTCTATATGCATAGTAAGGACGCTGTTATTGTATTGAATACGATTGAAAATAAATATTATATTATTTTATATTTTATCGTAGTAGAATTCGAACTTAAAGCAAATTTAATTCCAGAATAGACGAGAAAAAAAAACTGTATGTTTATTTCTATAGTTGAAAAAGGACAGGAGTTGACATACAAATATCACTTCTCTAACTAGGCAAAAAAAAAGAAAAAAACACTGTCTTTCAGGATAACGGAGAGGATGAACTAAACGTGTTGTGATTGTTCTAATTTTATCCTGCACGTTTTTTGAGTAATTGCCAACGCATGGCAAAGAATGGAACAGCAACAGCTGATGATACATAAATAAGTAATGTTGCTGCAAGACCCCATTTGCTAGTTACTAAAAAAACGAAAAACATATGTATGCATTTATTCAATGAATCAATTCGAAATGATCGTACTGCTGAATGGGACGTTAGCACCAGGTAATGCTTCTTGATCCCAATTGTCTTGAAGACGTCGTTTTGATGTTAAACTAAATTGACGACGAGCTATTGTTCGAGGTACTAGAGCAAGACATGGACGAATCGATGCCATGACGAAATCAATTTATCTAGAACATATCGAATGAAATATTTTCTTTAGAAGATATACAGACAAATATTTTTTTGTACAGATAAACAGAAAGTAAGAATGAGAAGAGAAAAGAAAACATTCTATTTTTTTAATAAACAAAATGTTCAGATTCATTTTCGTTAGCTCATTGGTTGTTGTTGTTGTGGTGGTGGTGGGCCTTGTTGTTGAGGCATTGGCGGTCCTTGTTGTTGTGGAGGCTGTTGCATTTGCTGAGGATGAGGAATTTGTTGTTGCTGTTGTGGAGGTGGACCGTAATCATAACCTTGAGGTGGTGGTTGATAATATTGTTGCGGTGGTGGTTGTTGTTGTTGAGGAGGAGGAGGTCCAGAGACACCCGATGGATCATAAGGTGGATTTTGTGGATAGCCATATTGCTGAGGATGTTGCGGTGGTGGTGGTGCACCACTATTCCAACTGCCTGGAGGAGCTCCATAACCATAATTAGCTCCGTTCATGTACATTTGTTGTGGTTGCTGTTGAGGAGGACCACGCATTTGAGGCGGTGGTCCTTGTTGTTGCTGTTGTGGTGGTGGAGGACCAACACCCATTTGTTGTTGTTGAGGTGGTGGTTGATTAGGAGGCCATTGTTGTTGTTGCGGTGGTTGCTGTTGCCATTGCATATTTTGTGGATACGGATTGTAATATCGAGGATCATATGCATTCGGTGGCCATTGTTGTTGGGGTGGAGGACCTTGTTGCTGTTGTTGTTGTTGCCATTGAACATTGGGTGGATATTGTGGTGGTTGTCGTTGATTCATTTGTGGTGGTGGTGGTCGATATTGTTGTGCTTGTTGAGGATGACCGTAACCAGGAGCTGGTGGATATCCACCGCCTTGATGCATCATTGGATAAGCTTGAGGATGAGGTTGAGGTTGAGGTGGTGGTTGTTGTGGATGCTGCTGAGGTGGAAGTTGTTGTTGTGTTGGCGGCATTTGTTGCATGACAGGTGGAGGTATCTGACTTTGCATCGGTTGAGGTGGTACAGGTTGTGTTGGTGGAAGCGAAGTCGGCACATGTTGTGTTGGCGGTAGAGGAGTTGGGACATGCTGAGGTGGCATTTGATTGGGTATTGGTTGCGGTTGCATTTGTTGCGGTGGCATTTGAGTTGGAATAGGTTGAGGATGCATTTGATTTGGTATAGGCTGCGGTGGCATCTGACTTGGCATAGGCTGAGGTGGTAATTGACTAGGCATCGGTTGAGATGGTGGTAATTGTGTTGGCACAGGTGGTGTTGGTGCCATGGGTGGCTGTTGAACTTGTGGCTGTGGCTGAGGCGGCGGCGGCGGCGGTGGTGGTGGTTGTTGTACTTCGACATTGGAAATTGGTTCAGTTTTAGTTGGTGGAGCAACACTTGTTTGTGCTGGTGGAGCTTGAGTATGAACAGGTGCTGGCGGTGGAGGTGGTGGTGTTGCTGCAGCAGCGGCGGCCGCGGCAGCAGCTGCTGCTGCTTGTTGTTGTAGAAGTAATTGTTTTTCTTTTTGCAATTTTTCCATCGCTTCATATTTTTGTAGAATTTCATCGATTTTCTCTCGACTTAAATTCATTGTCGATGCTTCGGCATATTCGCCATGAAATTTTTCATTTGCTTCTGAAAATTTTCGTTTCTTTTCCGCATGTTTCTCTTCTAATTCTTTCAAATCTTTTTCAAACGTTTCCCGATGTGTTTTCAATGCGTCGACTTGCCGACGTAACGTTAAAATCCGATCGACATTCACATTCGAACGAAGATCCGGTATGCAAATTTCATTAAATATTTCGCATAATAATCTTTGATTGCGTTGAAATCGTGCTCCAGCAATATGACGTGACGAGAAAAAAATGTCATCACCTTCATCATCATCCGTTGCTGGTTCAATAGTAAACGAAGAATTGGGCATATTTTCCATGGGAACACCGTGACCAGGCATACCCGAACGAACATACGGCGGCTCATGATCATCATGTCCACGCATGCCACCTTTTTCATGCATGCTACGCGTAACAGGCCATGGTTTACGACTGTAACGATTGTTGTACGGCATTGAATTGGATTTGTCCATTGGACCCATGCTCATACAGCCAGGTTTCATAGGACCCATTGAACCGCCGGGTCTCATCGGTGATGGTGACGATGAGAGAGCCATGTTTGGTCCCATCGATGGATTTCCTGGATTTGGACTTGACATAAGACCATTGCTGATTCGTTTCGATGATGCCGATGTTGGCGGTCGAGGATTGAATCCTGGATGACCATGTGAAGAAGCAAGAAATGGTCCTGAATTTTGTGACATTCTAAATAGATAATGAATTCATTCAACACAATTCAAAATATGTAAACGATCTGAACAAAAAACAAATAACTCATTCTTGTAAACTCTATCGCTAACATCAATATGAGAAAATACGTTGTCGATCACGACAAAGCCATCGTATTCTTTGCTTATTTTCTTGCGCCAATCAAATAGTTATCTATTCGTCTATAGATGTCGTACGCATACAGTCAATGTCTATGATTGAATTAGTTCAAGCGTGTCACATGTATCAACTCTGCTTCACAAAATCTATTCTTGTTCTCAATGAATTCGGCGATCGACTCGTCAGCCTCTCCTTCGCTATTATCCTATTTCAAATAATAATTCATTGTATAAAAATAGAAAATATATTGACATACAGAGACATATGTTGTTGGAAATACGACCAATTTCTTCTTCGTTTTTTTTGTACTCGACGAATACATGGCTATTTTCTTCTGATGTATGTAAGCGTCTAGAGCACGCTTGTCATCGATAGTCCTAGCTAATAATTAAGTATTTTCTGTTATCATTGACATCATAGTCGTTTATATCATGAGAGGTAGCATGTCAAGCGATTGACTGTTAGTTTTTCTTCTATTATTGTTAATGATGATAGACACAGGCACAACTGATGCTCCTATGCCTCTGTCATTAGACGAGAACGCGAAAAGTACCAATTCCAGACGATGAGAATTCTCTGAAGATTCATAAGTTTAAGTTGGTCACAAGTGACTGTTTTTTTTAATTCCTATTCTATTTTTCTGACGTCGATGAATAAGAATCAGCCCAAAAAAAAAGGAGGAGAAGAAGAAGAAAAACAACTATATATAATGATTAATCGAATAATTGACTATTCGGTTTTGTTCCGTTTGTTTTTCTTTTTTTTTCCACGATTCTAACTAACCAAGTACATGCGTGCATGTGTGTGCGTGCGTGAGTGACTCTACGATTAATATACGCAAAATAAGTGCATCATGAACAAGAAGGAAAATGTTGACAATCCTAGAGGCTAAATTGCGTGATTATGATTGATTGATTGATTGATAAATCGTGTTGTGCAGACTTGACAATGCAGAAGAGAGAGAAAGATAGTAACAATAGCAACCATCAAGGATGGGATGGGTCTCAGCAAGTACATCAGATAAGAAGATCATTTAAGGATATCTATATCTATAATATATATATATATATATATGTATATATATAATATATTTATATTTATATACATACATATGTATGCATAAACACACGCACTGTCATCCATCTATTCATTCATCTGGAATGGCAAAAAGGAAAGACAAGAAGCGAGCAATTCTCGAAATGCATAGAATAATATTGCGAGACACACGCTGAGACTCGATCGTCGAACTGTTTACGAATGTTGTAGTGTGATGATGTTATTTTTTGTTCGTTTTTCTTTTTTTTTCTCTTCTTCTTCTTCTTTATTTCCGATGGCCTACTGTTTGTTATTGTTGTTATCATTCCTGATACTAGTGTTTTGCCGACACATCAATATGCTTGTTAAGCTTAAAAACTTTCGACACATAATTAGAACACTAATCGAGCCAGCATAGGTCCTAAACGACGAGTATCTATTTTGTCTATCATCTTCGAGTGGTTTTTGGATAAGATGCTTGTCGTTTCGTTGACGAAAACAGAAGGGAAACCTTCAAGTATCTTCAATAACGAACAGATGGTGATACTTCTGTTCTTCCGATTTTCTTCTTTAGTAAGATGAATAACATAAATAGAATTAGTTTTCGACTTTTTTTCTTCTTCTTCTTCGTTTCTATTGATCATCCCTTGGTAATGTATATACATATCTATTTGGCCTATTCTCTCTATCCCTTGTTATTAGAATATTTCTGTAATAATCAAAATTGCTCTTAAGTACCGAATGGCACTATTACCACTCGATTCTCGTAGATGATCAGTAAACGCTATGGAAAAGCCAAAGTGAACACAAAGAAAATCGAGAGGAGAGAAAAATATATTTTACGAAAGAGAACAAGAAAGAAATCAGTTTCTATGCTTGTTATTCTAGTTGAGCATTCAACGACAAGTATTGATAAAATAAAGGGGGGAGAGAGAGAGAGAGAGACAAGGCACATGTGGCTTGAAGGTTGTCGTGTTTGACGACGAGGTTGGGAGTTGCAATAGCAATCGTAGAGAAAAAAACGGGCTACCGGAAAATAATCATAATGAAACATACAAACATACATACATGCACACACACACACACACACACAAAGGTCTTTGTAGTTCTTCTTTTTAGCATTCAGTCGATATACGACATATATGCAAAAGCATACAGCATATAGAACATTGATTGAGATATCTTGTCGTTTTTTCTTCTATTTACAACGGATTTTTCTCTTTCGCTAACTCTTCTATATCTTCCTTCCTCTTCTTCTCCTTGTATATGTGTTATTACTGACAGCCGTAGTGTCTCTTCGAACTGACACTCACCAGGACGATAGTAGAATTCCTCATTTTCCATTCTTCTCTTTCTTTTTTCCCCTCCTTCGACTTCGTTTTCTTCTTTTTCTCTTACTACTGCTGCTACTACTACTCGTTCGATTTTGTTTTTTCTTTCTTTCTCATTTCTATTGTCCGTCTTCTACCATCCAATTCATATGATACAAATACAAACGTGCATACACACACACATTAACTTCTTCCTTTTTTTTAAATATATATATATATATATATTTATATGAGTATCTCGTCTTTTTTTTTTCTCCTTTTTTATTCAAGATACATTTATATTATGTTGATAGATGACGAACATCTGCTCTCCTACGAAATTTAATGTTTTGTAATAACAATCAAATCCGATTATCAACATATTCGACATTGTTACAAATCAAATAGTGAGATGTGCACAGACGCACAGTAGGTTTGTATTCTTCATTAATTAGCATTTGTTAATCGGATGACTACGAATCATTGAGAAACAAAAAGAAAACGAAGAACGAACAGCATTTGTTAGAAAGTTAGATGGAGAAGAGGATAAGAAGAAAAGAAAATCAATAATGAACATATGTTTAATGTAAACAGAAAAAATTAGATCTTATTACATATGTACAAGATTTATATCAATCTGCATTAGTCTGAAAGCATTCAATTTCTCTCGTTTTTTCGACATAACGACATAGATCTAATCGAGTCAATTTTGTCGAGAAAACAAAAAAAAAAGAATAAGAAAAGGAAGAAATGTTATTTATATCGAATATTTTCTCTGGCGAGAAAGCAATCGGAATGTTTTTCTCATCTTCTTTCAGGATACGACAATAAAAAAAAAGAATAAGAAGAAGAAGAAGAAAGACAATAAATGGCTAGTGTTGCTGCTTGGCTTCCATTCGCTCGTGCAGCAGCTATCGGTTGGGTCCCATTAGCGAAAAATGCTCTACCACCGCCACCATTTCGTCTTCCATCGAGTGGTCAACCGACAGGCAGTGGCGAACGTCGATGTGATGAAAAAATCATAATTAATGTCAGTGGTCGACGGTTCGAATGTTGGCGTTCGACATTAGAAAAATATCCTGACTCATTGTTAGGCTCGAATGAGAAAGAATTCTTCTACGATGAAGATACACGAGAATATTTTTTCGATCGTGATCCCGATGTATTTCGTATAATATTAAATTTCTATCGAACAGGCAAATTACATTATCCGAAACATGAATGTATAGCTGCATACGATGAAGAACTGGCGTTTTTCGGTATTCTACCAGATATAATCGGTGATTGTTGTTATGAAGATTATCGAGATCGAAAACGTGAAAATAACGAACGACTTATTGATGATCGTTTACATGAAGATGAAGATAAAGCTCAACCAAAACCACAATCAGTACGTGAAATCATGTGGCGAGCATTCGAAAATCCTCAAGTATCAACAATGGCATCGGTTTTCTACTATGTCACCGGATTTTTCATTGCTGTCAGTGTGATTGCTAATGTCTTAGATACCGTATCATGTGGTAGTGATCCTGAAACGGGTTATTCTCGAACGTGTGGTGAACGTTTTACTCGACAGTTCTTTTGTCTTGATACGGCTTGTGTTATGATATTTACTGTCGAATATTTTCTTCGGCTCTATGCAGCACCTGATCGTTTGAAATTCATTCGATCTGTTATGGTAATCGAACTGCTCGAGCGTTTAAACATTCAATTTGATTAATCTTTTCTGTCTGTCTCTCTCTCTCTCTTTAGTCTGTTATCGATGTTGTTGCAATCATGCCCTATTATATTGGTTTATTCATGCATCAAAAAGGCGAAGTCAGCGGAGCATTTGTAACGCTCCGTGTTTTCCGTGTTTTTCGTATATTTAAATTCTCACGTCACAGTCAAGGTCTACGTGTATTAGGTTATACATTGAAAAGTTGCGCTAGTGAATTAGGTTTTCTTTTATTTTCATTGACTATGGCAATTATTATTTTTGCAACCGTTATGTATTATGCAGAGAAAAGTGTTGTTCACACGAAATTTACATCGATACCAGCTGCATTTTGGTATACAATCGTGACAATGACAACACTTGGGTAAGACAAATTTGATAATGATGCATTTGCCGAGGCTTGACCTTCAATTAGAAATGCTTTTTCAAAGGTTATTATGACTTAACAAAATCGTTTTTTTTTTCGATCGAGAGATGTAAATAGATCACTAAATTGACTAGAAAAATATTCTTTGACTTTGATGCATTAGAAAAAAGAATAATTAGAAAATTTAAGCAATCAATCATTTCAGTCCCTGAGGATACGTGTACTCGGTTGTTTTTACTAATCGATCTTTTGATTATTTTTAGATACGGTGATATCGTTCCAAAAACTTGGTAAGTCGAAATAATTGTTTTCTTGTTCAGTCAAAAAGAAGACTTTGAAAATTGTTCTGTTCATTAGGGCGGGTAAAATCGTCGGTGGTATCTGTAGTTTAAGTGGTGTACTTGTTATTGCTCTTCCTGTTCCTGTTATTGTCTCAAATTTTAGTCGTATTTATCATCAAAGTCAACGAGCAGATAAAATGAAAGCTCAACGAAAAGCTCGACAAACACGAATACGTCTCGCACGTAATGCAACAAGTAATGCATTCGTTGCAGCTAAACGTCGACATGGACAGTATCTCGACGATCCAAATACACCTGTTGATAAAACATTAATCAATCCATTTGAACTTCAACATCATCATTTACTTCGTTGTCTCGAATTAACAACTGTAAAAGAACTAGTGTCAATGAGCTCGAGTTTGATTGAATGTCTCTTTCTCTTTTGTTTAGGATCGAGAATTTGTCGAAATCGGTCCCGATGTTTTAATGAGCAGTGGTGGAGCTTCAAGTATTACTCCGGGAGCACATAGTACGACCGGTATCGGTCGATTAGGTTCGCCGGCGAGACAATTTCTATTCAATCGAAGAAAATGGTGGTGTTGTAGCGTACGACGACGAAGAAGAAATTCTTACAAACAAAACTCCGTAAATCTCATTTAATCATTTCTTTTTCTCTTATTTCATTTTCTTTTCTTCCAATTAGGATCGAGCGAATAATAACAACAACAACAATACAACAGTTAATATCAATGACGAAGAACTCGATGAAGAACTCGGTGACTTTCAATTACCTCTTTCACTAACACCGCGTGCATCAACAACGGCTATTCATTCTGGTACAACACATGTGATACAACATCGTCTGTCAACTTCATCTTTACAACCTAATGTTGTACTTCATTCCAATATAAACGAATCGACAACAACAACAACAACATCACCATCATCGCCAACGAATCGTCTCGATGTAAATCCAGACGACCGAAATTCAACTCGACGTCAAACAAATAGTCTTACAACTGTTTATGAACATGGTTCAAATGATTTATTAACAGATGATTCTTGGAATATACGTTCGACAACAAGTGCAAGTGATGTTATACATAATCAAACAACAACCGATGACAAACCAGCAGTATGACAGTGAATATCAACTTTTGATTTGACGATTTCAATTTTTTTTATTTTTTATTTTCATTTCGCCAATATCCCTGTGTTGTTGTTTTCTTTTCTTTTCTTGTTTTTTTTTGCTCCTTGAATACATACCACACATATACATATATACATATTATATATATATATATATAAACATGACGTTTATCTATGCACTCTAGTCATCACCTTTTTTTCTTGCAACAACACTCCTTTCAATGTGTAAATATGATGAAAAGCCAAAAAACATACATATGTACACGGAAATTGTAATGATTTTTCTCTCTATTGACAATCATTGTCGAAAAGAAAGAAAAAAAACTTTTATTTTTATGTATTTGTTGTCTCATTTGAAATTATTATTGAATACAGAAAATACAATACAATACAACACAATGAAAAATTTTAGTTTAACCTAATCAGTTTTCACACGTTTGCTTGTGTCATTTGTCGTTGAATTCGATCGTTTGAGAGTTTCTTCGAGATGAGCTAAACGTTTGCTCTGTTCTTTGACTTTATTTTCGAGATTAATCCATTCTTTTTTCGGTCGAGATATCATTTGTTCATCTTCACCATTCGTATCATCATCATCATCGAATGTTAAACCTTTGTTCTTATCTTTAACTAATAAACTATCGATTGTTGTCGGTGATTTCGGTTCGTCGGCTTCAATGAGATCTGTTGTATCTAAAACTTCTTCTTCTCCATCGTCAGCTGCATCTTTCGCCGGATGAGAATAAGTAGCTAAATGTACCGAACTTGTTCGATAGCATTTTGCACCGAATGCACACGGTGGTTTCGCATTGGCTTTTGTTTTCGTTCCATTATCGGTTGATTTTGTTGGATGTTGAAATTGTTTCAAATGATCTGCATTTGTTCGATAGCATTTCGCTCCATATTGACACATTGGTCGAGTGTCAGCATTGGTTGTTGTTGTCGATGATGTTGGTGCTTCGTCATCTTCATCATCGGATGTGACGATTTTTTTTCCTGAATTTTCATCTCGTGATGGAATAACCGAGAAAAGAATCGAATGTTGTTTGGATAATTTCGCCGATGGGATTACTTTTGCAGTAATACTCATTGGTTTTTTTGTTTTAGCTGCTTCGAGTACATCGTTCCAAGTCAAATCCGTACGAACACGAAGAAACGTCGGAAATCTCGGTGTGCCACTGTTCGATAATTCTTGAAATTTAAATGTAATCACTGAGCCAATTTTTGGTGGTTTTTTTCGTTCAGCAAAATTCAAACCACTACCACAATCGAATCGTTTTCCATTCGGCAATTCGCATTCTAATGCACCGACCATACCAGTCAGACTTTTACTTGCTTTATGACCAATAACTAAAGCTTCTACAAATACAAAAATATGTTTGTCGTTTATCAATTAAATCTTTTGTTTTGTTTACCTTCATCGAAAAAGGTTTTCACTTTCAATAAAGTTTTCGATCGTTTATGTTCATAAAGACTTCCCGGTTGTCGAAGCATAATACCTTCTCCGCCAGCTTTATTCACATCAGCTAAATATTTTTTCAATTGTTCGGCACCTTCACATTTTTTAATGCCAACAACAGTAGCAAAACATTTATCATCATCTTGAGGAATATTTGCCTGTAACCATTTGACACGATCTTCGTATTTGCCACCATGACTTGGTGCATCGAAAATTAAATATGTTAAAAGTTTGTAATCGTCTGGCACCACTTTATTAGCCTGCTTTTTAATTATACTAATACATTTTTGGAAGAGACCTCGGCCACACCTAATGAACAAATAACACATGTAAACAAATGAGCATAGTAATAATTCAAGTTTTTATTTACCAAATTTCACCATCAAGTGGTACTTTAGGCAAGCCGGCCTTGAAAAAATCTGGCACATGAAAAAGATTGCCTTGTCGTGAATAGAAATTTTTACCATTCCAATATGCTCTTTAAAAAACAACAACAACAACAATAATATTTTTGTTTTGATTTTTCTAAAAAATTCTTTTTACCGAACTCCATCGAGTTTTTCGCTCATCCACCATCCTGTTGGATCGACATCTTCGCTCCATGTTTCTGCAAGAAGAACTTTAGCTGCGTCGCTACACATTTTCAATACCAATTCGAACAAATATTTTTCTATATATACACCTTGTTTGCCACCTCCGACGATGCTCGTGCTTTCAGTTCGATGGTGAAATGACATAACATGTTCTCTTATGTCATTGCACCATTATCATGCAATACGCATAATTCAATTGTCAAGAAAACGTGCAACATCTGAGATAAAACAATGATATCAACAAAACGAATAAAAAAAGCATTTTTTTTCTATCTTTTCCACAATGAATTTCAATGAATGCTGTGGCCGAAAATGGAGCTGGGAATTACGAAGTAATTTAAGTAAAATGGAGTTTCTTTTTCTCTATCAAAATTCGTTGTTGAAGTATATACACTTGAGATAATAAAAAAAAGAAAGCATAACGCAATGAGTCAACGTACGTTTCGATTTCATCTATTGAGATTAGTGCATATGTATGCAGTTGTATATATATACCTATCATAAAATGTCAAACGCATAGTAATTTAAGAGAAGTTCGAAGGATTTAAACAATGCAGCCGATAGTCTATAGGATTTCTCCGAATTTGCAATGTGAGTAAATGTAAATTAAATTCATTTGTCAATCGACAATGATTATTAGGCCAACGGCTGATTCTTCACTATGTCAGTATCATTCGTATTTATTTTTTTGTTCAGCTATGCGAAAAGAGTATGTTCTTGAACATTACAATCCAACATACGAGCAATATCAACCAAGACCAATAGAAAGTCATGCCTACAATCGATATTTCGAAGATAGAATGACAGTTGGTAAGCAATTGTTGCCGTTTTAACATAATTAAAAAAGAAAATATCATGTTAATAGTCAAAGTGTCGTTGTTTTTCTTCTTCTTTTGTTTTAATCAAAGAACTACTAGTGACTCCCGCTCGTTTTTTTTTATTCTATGAGACTGTTGTCATCAAATATCGAAGGCAAATAGAAATCTAGAATTATTTTATTTGCTTGAGTCTTATAAAGTAGAAATAGTTATATGCACTTATTTTTCTGCCTTTTGTTAGCGAATAATGGCGTAAATACGTGACTATTCGAACGGTTGAACATTTTTTAGTTAACTATTTAAAAAAAAAAGCTCTTATTAAAATAAAAGAAATTCCTTTTGTTTCTCTGTTCTCATGGAAAAATGCGACGTAGGTGTGCAACACTTTCAACGTAGTTTTTTTCTTCTTTTTTAAATAATCAAACATTTATTTTGTTTTTCTTCTCAAGACTCATCACCACATACTGAAATTGAATTTGCTATGGATAAATTAGGTGGAGATGTCGAATCAGGCTCAAAACCGAAACAATCACGACGCAGACATTTACTGAATAATATTTACGATATCGTAGCAATTGCAATCAGTAAATTTCAAAATCGAAAAGTCATTTATTTTGTTCTGTTTTTAGCTTGTCTTATATTCGGTTTGATTTATTTATTAATTGATCCGAATCAACGCGGTTTCTTTTGCGATGATATATCGATTCGGTATCCGATAAAAAAAGATACGATTCCAATGTGGTTACTCGGAGTTTACGGAGGCATTGGTCCGATTGTTATTGTAAAATATTTGAAAAAATAAAGATTTTTATTATTGAATTCGTTTGTTGTTCAGATGTTTATCGTCGAAATTTGGGTTGTTCGACCGTTTAATTGTGGACGCAGATCGAGTCAAAATAGTTTAAAACAACGACGAATTGACTACCTAAAAACAATCATTCAATCGGCTTTTCTATTTGCATTGGGAATTGCCGTGTGTTTTCTCATAACTGAAGTTGGCAAACGTTCGTTAGAAATTCTATCAATCAAAATAAAAAATTGAAATTTATTTGTACAGGTACAATCGGTCGGTTACGTCCGTATTATCTTACACTTTGCAATCCCGTTTGGGAAAATATTGAGTGTACAAAAAATGTCACGACTAAAAATGGACCACTTCAAATTTATCAGTAGGGGAAACCGAATTCGAATCGATGGAGAATCAATTTTTGTTTCGTTAGATATATCACTGATCATCAATGCAATTCAACAGCAACTGAAAGTGAACTTCGCGAAGCGAAACTATCGTTTCCATCTGGTCATTCGAGTTATTCGACATATGCATTCGTATTTTTATTCGTAAATATGCGATTGCTATGATTTTCTTCGTTAATTGATTTTTATTCAAGGTCTATTTCGAAGCACGTCTTGTTTGTCCTAATATCCAATTTCTCAAGCCTGTACTTCAATGTTTATGCATAGCAGTTGCATTTTTTACTTGTCTATCACGTGTTACTGATTACAAACATCATGCCACAGACGTCATCGGCGGGGCCATCATTGGCTTTTGTATTGCTGTTTTTGCTGTAAACATTTGTTAATCTTAAACAAAGAGAAAACAAACACATTTCTATTTCATATCTAGGCCGTTCGAATTGGCACATATTTATGGAGTTTTAGTGTTTACTGTGAAACCGAAGATGAAACAAAAAAAGATCGATTACCTCAAGAAGAACGTATACCTATACCTGGCATTGAAACAAATCAAACGGGCTCATTACGTTCGAATGAGCAACAAGGAACAACACGTCCACGTTATATGAATTCAGAAGGAAACAATGGTCAGAGAAGTCTTTCTCATTCGATTACACCCGGAGGTAAACGTGTTGCACCTGCTCAACATTATGATGAATCAAATGGTTAAATATAAAAACAATCAAATGAAGTCAGATTCAAAAATCTTCATATTTGCTTTGCTTAGCTTGTCTATTGTACGCTTTTAACCTTGTTCGATTATTTTATTGTATAAAATATCACCAACAGAAAAAAAAAGAAAAAGAAAGTTTTTTTTAAGCTGATTCAACATAAAATGCATGAACATCTCCCGATGGATTGATTGTGAAATTGTATCGATCAGTTTTCGAATATTTGCCGAGAAATTCACCGTGAAATGTTTCGAAGAAATCGTACTCATCAAAACGACCGAGACCAAGGTCAACTAAATTAATTGACACATGAATTGGCGTACCATATGGTTCGGCGTAGAGTGCGACGAACTAAAAGAAGATATGTATGTGCGCTTAATGAGATGATTAAAAAACTTACGGCTGTTCGATCATTTTGTAAAGATTTACTCCAGATTTCGACATTGCCAGTGACTTTGAGAATACGTCGACCCATTTCTCCGAGTGGATCTTGATTAATTGAAATTAAATTTTTATTTAAAATAATTTCCTTTGCCCAATCACTAATCGTTCGTAAATCAACAGATAAGATCAATGGAGCAGCCATTATTGACCACATAGCCATTTGTGCTCGAGATTGACCGAAACTCAGACCAAAATTTCCAATAACTAACATATCCGGATCATTCCAATGACCTGGACCATGAAATGGTGATAATCGATCTTGATTCTCTCCGAACCATTGAATTATCGAATAGACACTATCCCATGAATCATCAATATCGCCCCAATTTCGCCAGAGATTACACGTTTGAGAAATAGCCGAATAGTTCGGCTTCATTTTCGAGAATTCTTGATAAGCAGGCCACGAACATGAATACGCAATCGGAAAGCCCGTTGCATTCAATGCTCGTCCCATCGATGGATAGCCAGTATCATAATCTTTCACATCGGCATTACATCCATCTAATTTCAAATAATCGACTTTCCATGATGCAAATGCTAAACGAACAAACATAAGAGTCACTGAACACAAACAATTTACTTTGAGCATCTTGTTCTAAATGTCCGAGAACTCCAGGAAAACCTGCGCATGTTTCCGTGCCATAATCTTCATAAATACCGAATTTCAATCCTAATGAATGCACATATTCAGATAATGCAGGAATACCACTTGGAAAACGATCGTTATCAGCTTGTAATGATCCATTCTAAAAAAATAATCTATCATCTTCATATTTCTTTGCTTTATTATGACATACAGGCGCACGAGTTGTATTCAACCAGCAATCATCAATAATAATATAGTCATAACCAGCTGCTAAATAACCACCATCAACAAGTAATTGAGCTTGTGTTCGAATTAATTTTTCACTGACAACAACGAAATGTCTACATTCAATATTTATCGATAAATAAAAGCTACCTAATGCATGTATCGGGATTTTGTTGACAATTTGTTTCACAACGGAATCGTTGCCATGTTAACCAACCCTAAAAAGAAAAAAAACACAAATGTTAACTTCTTGATAAAATCAACACAATTAAAATACCATTGGTGGTGTTCGTAAGAGACCATTATCAAGTGAATCAACTCGATAGTATGCGAATTGACACAGCAGTACTATTATCAGTGAATAAATCATTTATATTTAATCTAAAAAGAATGAACGTCAATCAGATTAGGTTAAAGATGCATCAAGAAATGCTCAGACGAAAGATGGTAAATTAATTTGATTCATCCTATTGACGTTACATAGATTCGATCGTTTTATATTTGTTCTCTGTCGATTCGAACAAAGTTATTTTTTTATCATTTCATATGTTTTCAATTAGGTTTGTTTCCGTTCTTGACGTAAATAAACAAATGAACATCAACCTCACTACCTCAACGGATATTCCGTTTCCTTTGATTATCATTCAAAATCAAGTCCAATCACGAGAGTTGACGTTCGTTCGTTCGAAAGGAAAAAAACAAACAAATAACCACCAGCTGTCGTCTGTCTCTTTCGTTTTTTTTTAATCAAAAGATGTCTCTAAGTAAAATCAAAACAAAATAAGTTTTTGTTTCATTTCGTTCATTATTTTTGCTGCATTTTTGTTGTTATAAAAGAACAGCAAAAAAAAGATAGAGAAAAAGAACTGGAGGAGAGAGAGAGAGAAAAAAAAGAAAAATACGCGTGTGCGTGTTAGGATAATACGATTGACAAAGAGAAGTGGAGCTGTTTAGTTTTTCTTCGAGTATATATTTTTTTCCTTCAGTGGTTGATCAAAATGAGCACTCACACGCACATCATAGAAACAGCAACGCAAATGTGAAAAGAGCCAAAAAAATATAGAGAGAAGAAGAAGAAAGAAACACAGAGAGAGAGAGAAAAAGAAGGGGATCGTACAGGTTTCGGGGAGGTTGAAAAGAATAGTGTACAAAAGCATGTTGAGAAAGAAAGAGAGAGGAAAAAACGAAAGAAGATGCGACGGTGAAGAAATAGATACTAAAGCTGAAATATGTTGATCGAAAAACTTAGCTGTTGTCGTTGTTTTCAGCAGTCGAATAGTGCTTGTTGGCTTGTTTGTTTGTTGTTAAGAAAGAATTAAAAGAACCACTGATATACAACACGCACATACAAGATATAGACGACAATAATATGAAGAGTAAAAGAGAAAGATTTAAGAACGATCTTTATTCATTGAATCACCGCTTGTTGCCGTTTGATCATCGATCGCATCATGTTCGCCAGGTCCATTGACATTCTTAGCTGCTGCTACTGCGGCGGCGGCTCCTCCGGATGATGACGACGCAGTATTCGCTGGATCTACTGCTTGTGTATCATTCCCTGTTGCTGCTGTCGATTGAACTCCTGTAGCTGCGGCACTGACAGTTGTCGAATTGCCTGATGTACCTGCGACACTACTCGTTGCACTCGGTTGTTGACCTTGCAAATGAGTAGGGATTAAACGTGAATTGAGCGATGGATTTATATTTAATTCTAATTGGGTAAAATTAAAAAGTGCTGGAAGAGGTCCATTGGGTAAACGCGTTTCCGGATCACGTAATTCATCAAAAAATGCATGAGAACAAGCTTCAAGTGGTGTTAATCGTGTATTTGGCGTGTAATCAAGTAATCGACAAACTAAATCAATAGCCAATTGAGGCGTACGATTACGAAAAACTTTATGCCATGGATGTGCTTTGATTTGTGGAAAACGAAATTCTTGATAATTTGGATTCATCTGTCGGATTTGTTCTCGACTCGGTGTACCTAAAACTTTGATAATTTCGACTAATTGATCGACGCCGCTTTCGCCCGGAAATATCGGTTGACCAAGAAGTAATTCAGCAAAAACACAACCCGACGACCAAACGTCGATGTAACACGTGTAATCAATCGCGCCAAAGATTAATTCCGGTGCACGATAGTAACGTGAACAAATATACGAAACGTTTGGTTCACCTTTAATCAACTGTTTTGCACTGCCAAAATCGCACAATTTTAATATTGACGTTTCCGGATCGAGTAAAAGATTTTGTGGTTTAATGTCTCGATGACAAATGCCAAATGAATGTATGTAAGCCAATGCACGAAACAGTTGATACATATACAATTTGACATAGAGTATAGGAATGGTTTGCTTCTGTTTGGTATAATGTCGTGCAACACGATAGACCGTTTCGGGAACAAATTCGAGAACGAGATTGAGATAGACTTCTTCTTTTAATTTGTCACCAGATGAAAAGAAGAAGAATTTCAATTGAACGATATTGGGATGATCAAGTCGTCGCATAATCTGAAGTTCTCGATTTTTAAATCTTTTATCTTGTAGAACCTTTTTTATAGCCACTTGTTCATTTGAATGTACAAGTTTGGCCTGATAAACAACTCCAAATGATCCATTTCCAATCACTTTCGTGTCCGTATAAGATATTTCTTCGGATATTTCAGCTCCACGTCCTCGTGTTGCGACAACAGTAACAACTTTTGAACTACTTGCATCTGAATTTACAACGAAAGACGAAAAATTGAAATGATAATTTTCACAATCAAATCTCTTACTATCAACAGTTTGTTTTCGTGATGTTGATGATGCGGCGGCGGCTGCTGTACTACTACTCATCTTGATCCAATGTACTTTTTTTTGTCGATAGATTTATTTGGTTGGTAGGTTGGTTAGTTGGTTGGTTTTTGAACAAATACAACAATTGACTGATGGTATTTTTTTTTAGAGAGAATTTGTTTTTTCTCTCATATTTTCTATTAGATCTTGATGATTAAAGAGATGAATAGAAATCTAGAATATATATACAGACAAAAATTAGACTTTGCACTTTGGATTTTTCTTTTATTGAGTTTTAAGATTAAATTCATCATTGTCGATTTGGTTTTGCAACTGTTTTAATTCGCACATTTGGTGCTTGTTGTCGTTGTGATTGAGCAGATGTTTGTGCATTTAGATTCGTTTGATCATTATTCATCATAGCCGCTGATGTAACAGCAGGACCTTTAAGTCCAATGCCATTACTCATTGCGCCTTGTAAATGTCCCATGTCATCGCGATTAAAGAACCGTTGTGAATCAAATTGTCGATCACTTTTTTCGGTGAATTGTTTCGTTTGAACGAAAATCTCACCGATTGCATTCAATGATGCATTGAGCTCTTGAATTCGTGCGTGAACTTCATTTGGCATGGGATTCGAACGTGAAAACGACGAATTTAGATTGTTTACTACCGATGTACTGCTGAGTACACGTTCACGTTCTTCGATTTCAGGAAGATTTTTCGTTCGCAATAATTGAGGCATAAAATCGTGATTGAAAATTGAAAGACGTCGTTCGGTTAATTGTTCGACTCCTGGATCAACATCTGGTGATAAACACATGGGAACAATGCAATTCGAACGAATCATGGATAGAGAATGACGAATATTGGTACGAAGAGTCGAGATTTGAGATAGGAGAACATTCATTTGACCGAGAATGGTTGGCCATGATGGTTGACCATGTTCATATTCGAGAAAAAAATTAGCTAGGGATTGTTTGAGATCTCGTACTTTGTCGAGAATCTGTTGAAGTCTATCGTAATCATTGGGTTTATTCGTTCCACTTGTCGTTTGACGATCCATGAATGAACGATAATCTAAAAGAAAACTTCATATGTATTATTATTTATCCGTCATCATCTTTTGTTAAGAATCGTGTGGGTGGTTTGCTTATTTCTTTTCATCTCTCTCTCCCTCTCTCTCTTTCTCGCTCTTGTCGATGGGTGATGATCAAAAGAGCCATATCGGTGGTAGGTGAGCAACCGAGGTCAACAAACAACAATTTTTTTTCGATAATTTATGTTTTTAAACAACAATTTTCTTTTTTCGAAATAAACAAATATTTGACGTCGTTTAGTTTTTTCACAAATCATTTTCTGTTGATAGATGGCCGTAGTCAGACTTGATCTGTTAACAACGACATCTGGCTTTGATTTGCGTGTATCTTTTAATATCTTTATTTGTTGTAGTTATCAAAATTATCAAAGTAGGAAAAAAATAGTCAAGATTTCACAATCGAAATGGCAACAACAGTGTCAAGTCAGTCTATACGTAAAAGAGCGATCGTTATTGGAAATGGAATGTATGCTACTGGTAACAATCTACCTAACGCGCTAAATGATGCGATAGATATTGCAGCGGCTTTAAAAAAAATTGATTTTAGTATTGATGAACCGAAATTAAATTTAACTTATGAAGAAATGGATATTGCTCTGACTAGATTTAAACATTCTTTAGAAAATGGAGATTTGGCTTTGTTTTATTTTGCTGGTCATGGAGTACAGTGGGAGGTATATGCATATGATACTAGATTCCTCTCAATAAAATAATGAATTCGTTCTCTTTTAGGATCATAATTTTTTGATTCCAACAGATAATAATGAAATAGATGGTGTTAATTTGTCTGAACGGGCTATCAGCGCTCAAGATGTTCTCGATCGTATTAGATCGAAAAAGCCACTTGCAACAATATTCATTCTAGACTGCTGTCGAAAGTATCATTTACGTAATAAAGATTTAGATCGACGTAAACGAGGTGAAGCAGTCGATCAGCCAAGAGGTTTAAAAGCAATGACTACTGGAGATGAATCATTGATTTTATTCGCGTGTGCAGCTGGCGCAACTGCAGACGAACTTACAAATGACCGAAATGGTTTATTTACTAAACATCTTCTTCGGCATATTCATTCTCCAAATAAATCGATTTATAACATGTTACCTAATGTTATGAAAGGAGTTAAAGAAGAATCGAAAGCACAACAAATTCCTTATCTTTACAGTTCATTAACAAATACTGATCTATGTCTTTGTGAAACATCTTCCGGTAAGTACCGAATTATTTTAAATCTTATTTGAATGTTGGATCATCTCTGTTTTCTTTCAATGATCTTCGTTTATACAGAATCAAATACGTCAACAACAACAGTGAGTTTATTATCATCATCACTCACACACAAAAACGCAAAGCTCGAACAAAAACTCAATGAAAATGGCAATAAATCACAATTGTTCTTGAATCACTGGCAATTAACTGATGATGACATGGGAATAGTTGCACAATATCTGTTATTCAATAACACAGTAAGGTTATTCATCACTCTTACAGCAAGTACATATATCGACTTATTTTAAAAGATAAATTTTAATGATTCAATGGTAGTTAGATGCTATCACACCCTTTCACTGTTTTTTTCTTTTTTGGAGAGGTTTACCTAGACCTATGTGATGCCATTATTTCCAAAAACATTACCATAACGCTCAGTGGCCAATTATTAACAAAATATCCCCCACACTCACCACAAATTCAACTAGCTACTTATCATATTCATTTGCATTTCCATAGCATATAATTTTCAAGCTCTGTTTCGGCAAATACACACACTATTCCTATATACTACTACTTTAAGCTGATTACACGTCCAAAAGTCAACCTGCAAAACTTGTCCAGAAATAAAAATTCTATCATCGATATCAAACCGAGGAAATATCTCCCGATCAACTTATCACTACAATGAATTAAAATAAAATTCAATCTCCCATCCCTTCGAAATAATATTGCTCATCTTTTTCCGTTTTGGCCCGACGACTAAACTCTCCGAACAAATTAGGTGTCAGAGAGAATCTGATTCTATTGATGCCACAAATTCACGTTATCTTCATGTTTTTCCATAGTCATATTCTTTATTCCTTACAGACACTTTCTCAACTCGACCTCCGTCTCAATAAAATTGGAGTTAAAGGTGCACAATATCTAAGTGAAGCATTAAAACAGAATAGAGTCAGTTCAAATCAACATTGTTTTCATGTTTTTCGATAGTCATATTCTTTATTCGTTACAGACACTTTCACAACTTGACCTCTACAATAATAAAATTGGAGATGAAGGTGCACAATATCTAAGTGAAGCATTAAAACAGAATA
>ERZ778019.604-NODE-604-length-64153-cov-13.240616_pt1 | contig 64153 bp, 71 predicted proteins | sample MGYA00375749_ERZ778019 | MGnify/ENA primary metagenome ERZ778019 (study PRJEB29350, sample SAMN05389821) | bioreactor metagenome | isolation source: Ammonium sulfate bioreactor | place: South Africa: University of Cape Town | collected 2014-03-17 ... | reverse complement strand
CGTCGTCGTCGTTGGCGGCGGTGGTGGTGGTGGCGATGATTTTTTTAAACTTAATATCATCGGTAGATAAGTATGAAGAAAAAGATAATTATCATTTTGATACAAAGATATTCGTTCATCGATGAGAATAATTTCGATGAAACGATGAAAGTAATACGATGATGTTGGTTGTAATAGATCATGAATTAATGTTTGTGCACATGTTTTCGATTGATTGGAGATTTCAAGGCAAAGTTTAGCGAATGTTGGTAAATGCGTACTTTGAATGCCTTCGCAAGCAACAAGTGTAACGAGATTGAGTATTGAACCGTTCAATGCATTTTGATTGTAGGCATGACGTGCGAGAGAATCGATTAGCGTATGATACGGCGAATAATACGCGTGAACGGCACGATCGAAATCTACGTAAAAGGCAGCAAATGCGAATTCAGAAAATATAAACGATCAAAAAACAAACCGAGATCACGACCCTTCGATGTTTCGAGTAATTGTGTTTTGAAAAACATGCCGAAATGAGGTCGAAATTGTGTATGAATCGATGTACTCATAAGTCCTAAAAAGGCATTGTTTGTTAATTCATTCTTGAGATTCAACATCGAATACAGAAAAAAATTTTAAAAAGAAAACAACAATCGTGATATACGTCGGTTTACATTCATATCTCATATCTTTGCTATCAGCTCGAATGAGTCATCAACTAACCTTGCTGAGAATTATTTGTCGGTTGTTTTCGTCTTGGAAAATCTAGAAAATTATATAGAATTTGTTTTTGTTAAATGAAAAAACTATCAATTTTACATGGTCCAAGTTGAGGATGTGATTGTGCAGCTGCATGTTCGTGTGTTGTTTTAACATGTTGTGCAACATTTGTTAAATCCTGTATCGATAATTGAACAATAATCTTTTTCAATAGATCACAAGCACGTTGCCGTATTTCATTCGTATTAAATGAATTCAATAGCAATAATAATTTACTAATTAATTCCATTTTTTCTTTCCATTGTGTGCCAACAATTGTTTTCATTGTTGTTGTTACATTGTTTTGATTTTTGTTCATTTGTACATCGATTGTATCGAGTAGATTACCGAGAAGAGTTAATAAATAAATGAAATCATTTTGATGTGTACATGTCTGTTCATGATAATACTGAAAAAGGAGAAAAAATATTGTTGTTAAAATAGGTAAACCACGTCGATTGATAATTTGTAAACGTTCATCATGTGAACTTTGTAGATCACATAATTCACGTGTTAAATCAAGTACAATTGTCCATGCTGAACGTATGTCATTGAAACGATAAATAATTGCGTATAATTCTTTTTTAAAGTCTTGTAAAATTTGTTGATCATCGGATGAATATTCATCGTTGTTAACATGAAGAATTCGTTTACAAATCGATACTAATTGTTCGCATGCATCGGGATAGAGATGAACATGTGGTAGAACATTTCTTAATGCCCATGACATATTCTTGTGTAAAGCTAATTCTTTCGCATAGTTCCATGATATTTGTGAGAATTGTTTGAGAATATTATAGTAAATAAAAAGAAATAGACGATTGTAGAGTATTAATTCTTGATCTTCATGATCGACAATAATCAAGCACATGGGCAATTGTCGTTTGAATTCATTTTCTGAATTTAAAATATTTGTTAAGAAGATTTGTTCGCTTAATAATTGTTGAAGCAAAATAAAGATTAGTAATTTATTTCCATTATTTATCGTATGATCTTCGGTTAATTTCGGATGACATATTAATGAACATAGAGAATGAATGTAATCATTTTCACTGAGAAGAGTTTTTTCAGGTGAATAACGTGTAAAATGTATGAGTACGGATAGATATTGAACGAGTCGTTGTTGATTATCGTTCATATGTAATTCACTTTGATCGTGGCCAATTTCAATGAGAAGTTCAAGAAGATAGGAAAGTATTGTTCGAAGAATCTTATACGTTTCTGTTGTAAAATCTGATGGATATTGTGCAAATTGTTGATGATCGAATAATGATGAAAATGATGATGAATTAGTTAATGTTGAAATTTGTTGATTAAATGTAAGCAATGATGTAATTGTGCCTTGTGCTGCTGTTGTCGTTGCTGTTGTGTTTGTTGCTTGAGCTGATGAAGCAAGTTGTTGTTTGGAAAGATTGAGAAAATATTTTCCTGTTCGATATGTTTGTCGAAATATAGTCGATGGTACTAATGAAACAAGTAATTGAGCAATTAACGTTCGAACTTTCGTATATGTATTGTATAATAAATAGGATTTCAACCATTGTCGAATATTGGCATAGATCCATCGATGTACAATCGAAGATTTATTAACAACATTATTGAACCATTCGAATACTTGTGTCGGACAAATATCGATTAATTTACCAATACGAACAACAATTAATGATGCAAAATCACACCAATTCTTATCCAAAACTAATGTTGACGAAATTTGTTCGGTTATTTCATTTGTATTTGTTGTTAAATGATTTGGATTCTGTTCAATAAGATAAGTAAGAACTTTGAATAGAGCTTGTAAACAATTGATATCATTCGTTGAATTCATAATCCATTGCGAAAGTAAATTAACAATTTTATTTGCATAGACTTCATTTTTATAGCAAATCAATTGAATAATATGTGCTGTTGCTTTTAAATTGATATTATCGAATATTTGCTGTTGAATAAAAGCGAAATCATTTTCAATGAATAGATCGAATTGAAAGTGTTCGAAATTCGAACGTGTCCGTTCAGTTTCAAGAAGAAGAGCTATTAATGGAAACATTTTTTCGAATATGATCGGTCGATTAAAATTATTATTATTATTATTCGTCGATAAACGTATAGGATTCAATGGAATAATATCATCATCAATCGCATTACCAGACATTAAAAGATTGGTTTGACATTGATTTTCATCATCGGAACTCGTATTTCCATCATCATTCATATTCGATGATGATTGTTTGGGTTGTCGACCTCGATGCAACATGTAGAATGTAATTAATTGTTGAATACATTGACAATCAAGAAGAAGATAACATTCATCGATACCATTACGTGCAAAATCATGAAGAAATATGAAATATTCGGACATATAACGAATTGGTAAACGTGCACCGCCATCATTGATAATCGAAAGATATTTTCGAATGAATTGCTGAACGACAAGTGATTCATCATTGGATGAATCACGAAAACGACTTTTATGTAGAACATCGAGAAGTACACGTGCAAACATATGACGAATCGTATGATTCGGACAACGAACAAGTACTTTCGTTAGCCATGTATCATCTTGTGTCATATGTGCAAGAAACCAAATAGCAACTGGTTTACAAGCTGTAAATTGTTTACAAAGATATTCAACCCAACCAGTCATGGCTGGTTTATCTTTTGCATGAATATATGTTTCAAAAACGAATGTAATTGCTAATTGAATTGGTAACATATCATTTGAATTTGTTTGTTGTAGCTGTTGTTGTTGTTGTTGTTGTTGTTGTTGCTCGGAATCTTTTGAATTTGCTGGTAGAATTGCTGGTGGTATTTGATGATGACATAATGTCCACATAAATGTGAAATAATGATGATCGAATAGATGACGATCACGAACAAATCGTCGATTATCTTCCCAAATCCAATCGGATATATCCTTGGGTATTGTATAGATAATTGGATCTTTTAATTGTAATATTGGAAGATTAGTTGTTAGCGGTTGAGTTGGCGTATCGATACGTTCGTAGAATAACATGTAAGCTGAATGAGTTTTTTCGAATTGAAAATCAAGAAATCGATCAGAACCTTGATCGTAACCTTTCGATGTTATTTCTCCGCCGAAACATTCGTTAGCTATTTGCGATGGATCGAATTGTTTAACTTCAGCATCATTGAACAAATACCATCGATGTTGTTGTTGGTGTTGTTGTTGTTGTTGTGATGATTGAGATTGACTTTGATTATCAAGATTGAGCTCGGAATTATTCGTATCCATTGGTCGTTTAACACGTTCACGTATAAATGAATAATAATGTCCGCCTTCTGCTGTGCCCGTATGTACTGTAACACCGATTAATTCGAATAAATGTGATTCATTTGTACCTAATGGTGATGATGGAAGATATTTATTCGATTCTTTATCTTCTTCATCATTATCATCGTCGTCATTACTAATTAATTTGGTTTTATCAATAAGATTTGTTTCCATATAACCACTCATATCTAATTGCATGGGAAATTGAAAAAGTGTATTGACTTTCTCGCGTTGCATAGTCACCATATTGAATGTATATCGCATCGTATTTAAACAGAGAATTTTCGGTAGTTTTCGAAAACAAACACGTTTTTCTGCTCGAACTTTTTTCGAACATTTCGAACATGTATACATATTATCACCTTCTAACGTATCCTTAACTGTTAATTCAGCAAGTGACTCATGTACATCTTTCATATCAGCAACTTGACAACGAACGGTATAGAATTCTTCTAATTTTCTTGATATATGTGGACAATCAAATGAAATGACAATATTTGTTAATATGCCACAGAATAATTCTCGAACTAATTGCTTTAAATCATCGGACATTTCTTCGAGTTTGGTAATTAAATCTGTAAAAAATTCAGTCATATCTTTTTGATCACCTGTATTCAACGATTGTAAACCATCCATCGTATAAACTTTACAGAAACTCTTCGGATTATACGAACGACGTTCACTTTCAAGTAAATAGGCAAACATACGTTTCAATTCATAGAGTATTAAATCATGTTTGCCCGTTTTATTTGCGTTTAAAACAGCTGTTCGTAGTTCAGGTATCATATACAAATGTTGAATACTCGTTGCAGCATAACATGTCGCACCGAGATTTGTTAAGCCAACATAACCCGGATAGGATCGACCGTCGTCTCTTGGCCAATAATCCCAAATATAACATGATTGTTGTTGTCGATCAATGGAATTATGTTGTTCGAGAAGTTTAGTTAATAATTGAATGAAATTTTCTCGATTGATTTTAATTAATTCAAGTAGAAATTCATAGGATTTACTACGTGTTAGTAATGATTTACATTTAGGTACACAACGATTTTCACTTGTTGGTAATTCGAAAAGATATTTAAAAACTCGTTCAATTAAATCGAATGTTAATTGTTTATACGATTGATTGTCAGTAAAAGAGATTTGTTTGTTCGAAAGATTATTAAATTGTTTAACAATCGATGTTAAAAGGCAAAGTAAACCGTAGAGAACTTCGTCTTCGATGAGTTTTTCACGTTGTGTTTCGTAGGGTACATGTTCATGAATGAAATCAATCAGAATTTCGATTAATTCATGATCGAATCGAATGATTTCATTCGAGAGATTTTCTTGGCAAAGTTTGCTTTTATTGATTTGAATTTGTTTGATTTCATCGGAATGCATTCGATCGATGATTGACGTTAGAAGAAGAAAATATTCGTGTGATGATTGATTTAAAAATATTGAATGATTATCACATTTTGTTAGAATGGTTGATGAAAGATTTAATGTTTGAAGATCGACATTCGATGGAAATGTTGTTGTTGTCGGTGGTACTGCTGCTGTTATGTTTGATGTTGAGATAAATTTAAGTGCATAGGGAATTAATTCGAGAAGATTGGTGAGAATTGGCACGAGACATGGACGTTCTGTTGGTGGATCATTCGAAATTTCAATGGAAGATGTTATTGTTAACGATGCTTGAGCGGCTTTTTCATCATCGATTGAACAACTACGTTGTGTTGGAAGTGGAACAGAAAAATCACTAATTGGCTGAAGATTCATTTCATCGTTTGTATTTAATGATGAACTCGTATTGTTTTGATTCGATACCATACATAATCGAAATATACTCAATTGTGCTTCACGTTTAAGTAATGAATCATAAGAATCGAGTAGTAAAGTTTTCAGCCAAAGACTTAATTTCTCATGTTCGATGAATTTCTTTCGAATATCTTCGAATGTGTGACATAGAGTAATAAATAGAATCATCGATGTATGTAAAAGATCGATACGATTGGCATATTGAACAAGAATAATAGGACAACATACACGTATACTTTGTGTTACAATTGATAGTTGTATATCAATAAGTGTATCAAGAAAAAGTTCCTTATCGATCAATTGAATATTTTCCCAATGAGGCTCATGAATATGAAAATGAGATTGTGGATTAACAGTTGAATTGACTGCCGAAGTCGATATCGATGACGATGTACTTTCAATCGTTGAAAGATCTGTCGATGTCAATGCCGCAAGAATCGCTGGTGTTGCTGTATCACGTCGTGCTTTCTTTCTCGTATTGATTGGTGTTCTCGGTGAATGTTGTTGTTCGTCCAAAGTCGATGTTGATGGTGGTGGAACTGTTGGTGGTGGTGGCGGCGGCGGTACTGGTAATGGTGTTTGCGTTGACGATGTTTGAATGTTTGGTGTTGGCATTTTCAGTAAACATGAACAGAGAATTTTCAATGTGTAGAGTAAAGCATCGGGCAAAGCTGCGCACCATGCTCGATCATTGGATCCAGTGAAGAATGATTTCGAAATGAATAGATCGTAGAGATATTTGAGACCGCCTTTTTGTACGAACATTTCTTTGTATGTTGGCAAACGTTTGATTAACATATCGATGATTTGCAATGAATATGTCAAACGATATGGATCGGTTCGTTGTAAATACATCGACCATTGTTCAGTATTCGATTGATGTTCATGAAATTCATTTAATTGTGATAATTTTTCCAACATGCCGTTATGTGTCGGAATTAAAAGAAGAATTTCCCAGAGACGACAAATAACTAAACGTGCTTCGGTATGTTCCGATGATGTTTCGAGAAAATTTTGTAATTGTGCAAGAATCGAAAAGAATTCATCGATATATTTGAGCAGTAACATCATTGGCATTTTATGTGGAATATATGTTTTCAAGAGACGTTCGTCAATTGTATACAAATCTTTCGTTCGATTACGTGTCGATGCATTGATTAATATTGTTTGATTATCTTTAATATTACAATCGCTCAATGTTTTATCATCGATATCACGATCGAGTTCTTGACCATTGGCAAGAACACGAATCGAAGGTAGATTCGACATATGAAGAAGATCGAATGTTGACGAGGAATGTTCAGATTTTTCACTTGGTAATAATGTTTGCGTGAGAACATTGGTCATCGATGGTTTCAATGTGCAATACCAACGTGTTAGCTCAGCTCGTAGATCTCCGATCGTTTCGTTGGGTGACATTTTAAGGATAAATTTATCCGTTGCACCACTTGGTATCGGTGCATTGCAGATTAATTTAATTTGATTGATATCACGTTCATCATTGATTGTCAATTGTTTGATATGAGGTTTTAATGTTGTCGAAGAAAATAAATGATTGGTCTGAGAAATCGATTGATAAAGACGTATGACATATGAGTATCGACGTAGAAACAATTCTAAATGTGTACGTAGAAGAACAGTGATACGATTGATTGTTCGAAGTGATGAAATATCTTGAATTGTACTCATAGATTCAATGAGACAACTCATACAACGAGCAATAAATGTTTCTTCACGGTCGAGTGTTCCATCTTCATTCTGTATTTGATAACTATTTAGAATTTGTGCAGCTAATGTACTAACATTTTGATCTAAAGCTCTCATTGCTACATCGCTTATATAATTTAGAATTAGATTTTCGAAATTTTGAAAATCATTCATTTGTTGTGTGAGATTCGTTGTTGTTTGTTGTTGAAGAAAATGTACCCAATTGGTTCGACTTTGTTGAAGAATTTCTTGAATTAAATTCAATTGTTGACAACAGACATGTTCAGGTTTTTGTGTGAGAAGTTTTTCGATAAGTAAATGCTTGAATGTTTCAAGTGATAGCGCATGACCACCATCACGATTCTTCAATTGACTTAGAAACCAATTGTAGATATCCTCACGATTCGTGCCTGTACTACTGCCGGTGATGATTGTCAAGCAATCCCAGAGTTTATCAGCTTGAGTTTGTGTTAGATGAAATTCTTTGGGCGAGGCTGTGATTGAGAAAATAAACGAAAGGAATTGTAGACGAACGGTGATCTCATTTTGAGTGCATGTTGTTGTTGTTTGCAAACGTTTAGTTAATTGTTCGAGATCGTTGAAGAAAACATTGAGAACATGATATTTCTCTTCGAAAATAAGAAAAATATTCGTATTTGTACGTTGTTGATGTTGTTGAAAAATGAGAAATAATTTCGGTAGTAAACGAAGAGAAATAAGACTTGATGTCGATTTTTTTAAATTATCTAAACAAGCTTGAATGAAATGTAGGAGTATACGTTTATCTTCGATGGAATTCAAAACATGGCTGAATAAACGTTCGGTTTCGTTGAGAAGATTTTCGGGCAAATGTGATGTATTATCTTGTAATAAATCCCAGAGAAGTGTTTGACCTGGTGATGATAGATTCGAAATATTGATTTCATCTTCATCGATCGTTCGATTTGGACTCGAATCATTCGTTGATTCGGCTGATGATGAACTCGATGAGGACGATGATGTCGGCTGATCTTGTTTATGGATTGATGGATCCGTGGGTGTTGTTGAAATACCATCGTTTAACGGACGCTTGATTCGCATTCGACGTGCTGCCGATGGTGTTGTCGTTGACGCCGGTGTCGTTGGCGTATTCATTTGTTGTTGCTGTTCGGATTCACTCATATCTTCGAAATCGGCCATGTTCTTAGCCGAACCTGTCTCACTGAGAACGTCCGATGCTGATGAACCGAAATCTCCTTCTTCTTCATCGTCGTCGTCGTCGTCATCATCATCGTCATCGTCGAGATTTTGTCTCGAACGTTTCTTTTTTCTGTCCAATGCATCACGGCAATCATAAATCTCGGTTTCCATCTCCGATGGCAGCGAACCGGCTTGCGAGGCGTCTTCAGCACTTTCAGGTGAACAGATTTTTTCCTGATATTTCTTTCTCGATGAATTTAATTCTTGATCGAGATTGATTTCTTCATCGCCGAGTGTTCGACGATCTTTGGTCAATTGTTCTTTATTTTGACGAGCTAATTGTTGCTTCAATGACGTTGGAACCATATCGGGTGAGACGATTCCGCGAAGTTCATCATCAGAGATTTCATTTGGATCATCGTCGTCATCGTCGATATCCATTTGATCATCGGGAAGAACCAGAGTCTTCGAACTATTGATAATAAAACCGGCACCGGCTTGAGGTCGTTTTATCGGCGTTGTTAGATCTTCAGCTTTGTAAATCTATGGCAAAAAAAAGAAATAGTAAAGTTTAATTTGTGAGAGAAAATCGTTTGATTTACTTGACTGAGATTAGGATGAACATTAGTTATGGTTTCATCGTCATCAGATTCGTCCTGATTTGCCGTCTGAGCATTGCGTTGAAAACGTTGACGATGTTGCTAGAGAAAAGAAGACAAATTTTGACAAGTCAAATGAAGTGATTTTACCATTAACACTTCTCGAGGAATCATATGTGTTTCGTTTTCTGATTCATCTTCATCGTCATCGTCATTACTCGATGTTGGTTCAGCTAAACAACGACAAAAACAAATGTAAAAACAAAGTTGTTTTCTTTTTGTTTAACCTGTTCGATTGAAAGCTGTTGTTTTACTATTTGTATTATTCTCATCTTCATCATCATCGTCATCATCTTCACTCCATTCATCAGTCGCCATATTCGTTTGATTCGTTTCATCAGTTTTATTCTTTTCTCCACGAAGAATCAATCCAGCTGTTGTGGTGGTTGTTGCTGGTGGTGGTGTTGTTTTCAATAGATTCTGTGCTGGAAAATCTTTGCATTTATTCGCCATTAATTTCAATACATTCTGTTCGAGTAAAGCTTGTTGTTGTTGAGATTGTTGTGGTGATCCAACGATAATCACTTCTTCAGTTGAATCATCATCAATCGATGACATTTTTACTGATTGTTGTTGTTGTTGTTTTTTGCTTGGCAATGTTGGCGAAATTTTCGACTGTTGAATACGATTTCGATGACGTATAAGATTGAGATTTTTATTTCGATCGATACGTTTCAATGGCGATAATTGTTGGCGTTTTAATGTTTTCTGTTGTCGAAGTAGATTGTGCATGTTCACTGAATTTCGTTGGGAAAATTTCTGTTTAAAAAAGATTTCCTGCTGTTTTTTATTTTGAATTATACTATTTGATGAACGTATCAATTGATTCCAATAGGATTTTGTTAGAATACTTATTAATGTCAATGTTGATTCGGTATATTGTGATCGATCACTTTGACCAATCAGTTGAAGTAGATGATTGAGTAAATGAATATGAAGATTTTTCTGACCTAGATTCATTAATAAATCGAGAATATGTCGACTGCAATGAGTGAGTGAAACACACGACCAAATCAGATCGATATGTTCGACCGTAAGACGATTGTTTGTTGCAAGAAAAATAAGAATTGTTAAACATTGCTTGAGTAATTCCGTGTGTAGATTAGGTCCGAAGAGATAATCGATGATTTTATTTTCAATAATCCAATTGGCTAATTTTCGTTCGTGATGATTCGAATTCGTTGATGTATAATCATCGTTATCATCGGTTGAACTCGTTGAAGACGACGATGACGATGATGATGTTGAATCATTATTCGTTTTTTGTGTTTGTTCATCTTCACCATCGGACTCGCTGACAGTGAAAATCTCCTGAGTGGTATTCGGATGTGAACAACACGATGCTGCAGCAACGGCAACGGCTGCTGCTGCCGCTGCGGCATTCATCGATTGATGCCGTCGGTACTGTGTGTATTCCAGACATTGTTGAATTTGATTTGTTATATGTGAAAGACCGGTTAAACGTATTGTTAATGTCGAACAAGTTAAATATTTCAATGCTAATGTCAGCATTAATCTATCGAAATGATACCGTTGAAATTGTATTGTATGATGATGTTTAGTGTGATAGGGCGAAAGAACATTTGTCGATGATGTTGAACGTTGCCGAAATGTTGTTGTTAGATAGAAATCTTTCAATGATGCGTAGAGCAAATCATTGGTACTCTTTTGTCCACATAAACGTAATTCATTATCAGATAAAAGACACATGTATCGAATGGCATGCGGTCGAATAGGTAGAAGAAAATTCTTAATAATATCCACATTTAAATGATGTCGAAGATTGGTAAGAATAGCAAATAGAGCATGCGCAATCGACAATGGTAACATTCGAGTATTTTTGGCTGATTCAAACACTTGTCGTATGACGATTAAACCACGATTTTCACAAAATGAACATATATGTCGATAGAGATAGAGTGAAATATGTTGAGTGTCCGAGTTCGGATTATTGTTCGTGTTTGTCGATGATAAATTTAAATGACAATACGATGATAGAAATGTTTTGAAATCAGCTGATATATGTTGCATTTGATAATAGGCAACATGATTAGCTAATGTTGGATTTCGATGTGCAGTTGTATAAATTGGCAAATTCAATGTAAAACAACGTGCAACACAAAGTAAGAGCCGTTCTTTTTCCTCTAATGTCCATTGACGATATTGTCGTTGTTGTTCTTGATCAGTTGTTGTTAGAATGCTGCATATTTGCGATGATGATGTATCCATATCAGTTGTTGTATTCGGTTGATCATCATCCGAAATTTGTTCCGAAATAGTAAACGTTTGGAGGAAATTAATTATGTAAAGTAATAACCATTCAACAAGAGAAGAAAAACGTTCAATTGTTGTTGCATCTCGACATAGACATGCACATCGACTTCAAATAAAATAAAATGATTTTGAAGGAAGTACTTTGATTTCGAAGAAAAACTTACGTTTGAGGCCAATTACTAACGAATGAAACGAATGTGCAGATATCATCTTTTTGAAGATCAATAGCTTCGATTAATTCCAATGAAGAATCTAGAATAAACGATGAGTTGATGGGAAAATTTCGAAATCAAATGAGTTTTGTTTTGTTAATTACATTTTTCTAATATTGGCAATAATGTACTGCAAAGAGCACATGGCGGTTGCATTGATATATAATCTAGAAAGAACCTGAATATGTCTTTTCGAATAGATGATAGACAAAGAAACTCAAATTTATTGAACAACGTTATCTGAGATCAGAGGTAAAATATGTAACATTCAAATACAATTATCATTGGTTTACTATGAACCAATTAAAGTTCGAGCCTATTGAAGACAGTGAAAATTCAGATGATTTAACTCTTGTGAACGAACGAACTGATTTTCATTTTGATAAGGAAAAATCGTTTTTTTTCAAATATTTCTATGCTTGTTAATTAATCGAATGTTTGACTGAGTGACATCTATAAGCGCGATTCTCAGACACGTGAATTCTTCTTTGAGAGAACAATTAAATCCGATAATAATAATAATGATGATGATGATGACGATGAAAAGCAAACGTTTAATAAGTTCACAATCATTTGAAACGATCATTTCCGCTGAAATGTTAACAATAAAAAATTCGAATTATTTTCAATATATTTACGAAAAAATCCGAGAAGATTCATCGGAGGATTTATTCGAGAATTTCTCTCATTTAACTGCTCGTAATGTCGCAATTAACGAACTGATTACGTCTGAACAACGATTTGTCGATGATATGAAAAACATTTTGAAAGTAGAACTGAAACGAAACCTCGAATTTCTTTGCTTGGAAATCAATGTTTTAGACTTATATAACACCGATGTTAGAAAAGAAGATTTTATCATCGTCACATATCGATGCTCTTTTTCTTAATTGGCCAAGTTTAACACGTATTCATGAGAAACTTGCGAAGTAAAATAGAAGAATGTCTCGTGTCTAACTTTGAGATTATTTTCGTTTTTCATCAGTGAATTGATCGATGCATTGAAACTTCATGGTGAAGAAATTCCTATCGGCAAAATTCTCTGTGAATTCGTAATTGTTTTGTGTGTTGTTTTCTTCTTCTCATTCGAAATATTTCTCATCGATCTAGATTCCTGAACTAACACGAGAATACGAGGTCTATTTTCGTTTTCATCCGACAGCAATGAAATGTTTTCGACAACAAATCGAAAACTCATCGAACTTTCGTCTTTTTATGCAAGTAGGAGGACATTTTTTTGATTTAGTCTCATTTTCTAACTCGATGATTTTCTTTTCAAAGAAAACTAAAATCGAGACATCCGGCATCGGTACGCTCGGCGATGCGAATATCCTGACGTTACCTTTGCAACGTCTTGCTAAATATCCTTTTCTTCTTGATCAAGTAAACAACATTCGTAAAAGAAAGTCAAAGTGAACATTGATTTGATAATAGATCATTAAAAATACGTCGGACACGTGCTCGAGTCTCGTCGATCTCGAAGAATCCTATCGAAAATCGAACGAATTTCAACAAACAATCAATAATGCGATTGATGAAGAAATCAATCGAGTCAAATTCGATTGGTTACAAGCACATGTCGATTGCCGAACACTTGCTGAAGTAGATTTACTCATTTGTTTCTGCCGAACCATTCGAGAGAGAGAGAGAGAAATGTTTTTCTAGACGATTATTTTTAATTCGTTGACTCATTTCGGTGAACAACGAAAATTAATTCATTATAATAATCTTAAATTTTCGAAGAAATCGATCTATGCGATGTTGTTCAATGATTTTTTGCTTTTGACAACAGTCAAACGACCGTTGATAAGAACATTCTGGCAGATTATCTATCGACAAACGAAATCACCCGATGACTGGTTCGACAGTCCATCGAGTGATCATCTCTATTTAATGATTTACAAAAAAGTAGCTCGACAAATGTCAATTCTTTGTTTTTATTGTCTCTTCATTTTAGCCGATTATGTTACATGAAATTCGAAATCTTCGAATTGATGAAAATAATTCCAATGTATTTCGATTTGATTATCGAGGACGAGATATGCAATTTCTCACGAATAGTATCAACGAACGGTTGGGATCATTTTCTCGATTGAGAAAGAGAGAGATGATTGAATTGAATTTAGAGTTTTATGGATGAAGTACTTAACTGAATCGATTGATACTTGTCGACAACAATGTTTAGCAACATCAATGTGTCGTGCACCGGAATCTTGTAAAAACGCAAATCTTTCTTCTTTTTTTGGTCGCAATTTTCTTTGTTAAAAATTAGTTGTTCATGGTGAATCAATTGGAAAATTTCATATTCACGAAATTGAAATCTTGAATTATTCGCGTTTATCTCAATCGAAATGTTCTCCCTATTGTATCATTGAATTGAATGATTTTCAACGACAAACGACAATTGTTTTATCGGAAAGCAAATATTTTCAATGGACTGTTTCCTATGAATTTCTTCTTGCTAATCTCGAACATGATCGAATCAAATTTTCGATTTATAATCAATCAAAATACTCGATCGATCGTAAGCATTTTTATTTTTGATACTTCGTTTTTTTTTCTCTATTCTTTCGCAGGTCTTTTGGGTTCAATTGAACTATCGATTTCGTCTCTAGTTGAATCATCAAATGAAATGCAACATCGAGTTGTTGATCTTGAAAATTCGTCAAAAAACTGTCAGTTATCTCTCAAATATCATTTCTCACTTGTGCACTAATACGAACAAATGCATTTTCATTCGTGCTCGATTCTTAGTTTTGCTCTTCAAATTCAAATTGTTTGTCTTTATGATTTCTTCGTTGTGCCTGTTAAATTTGTTTTCTCCTTTTTATAAGCTTCTAGTTCTCATTGTTGATTTGATTCTTCTTGAAAAGAAAAGAGAGAGAGAGAGAAAAAAAACGAGAACTAAATGAACTGTTCTTGTTTTCAATAAAATAATTCCAGCGCATCCGAAAAAACAAACAGACATTTTTAATTCTCAATTCAAGTCTTATTACGATGAATCCGCAGAATCGGCATTCGAAGATATAAATGAATGTAAATAAGTTTTGAGTTTCTTATGTCGTAATGACGGACTAATTGTTGAATAGAAATGACCATTCATGATAAGTGAGAATAGATGAAGACCAATCGAAAGTATCGATTGAAATTTCGTATCACTTTTGGGAAAAATCAATAGATTAACTAAAAATATGTATAAATAGCATTTCGATTTGAATAAATGAATGTTATTGTTAACTTACAAATGAATGATAATGTGTGAAATACGGCTAGCGAGAAGAGAACGAGCTGTAAACATGTTTTATCGCCTGATCGAAGTGTCAAACCGAGAATGGTCGAAAAAACTAAATATATATACTAATAAGATTATAATTAGTTTTTTGTTTATTCTAACTTACAAGCGTAGGATGCTGCTAAATGTATTGATGATTCGAATTTACCTGCAAGAAATTGACGTAAACAAGATGGACAAAATAAACCCTTGATAAGACAAAGAAATCAATCGATCAAATAATTCAATGATAAAATTTACCAAAAGAGTTAGACAAGCAAAAGCAATTGTCGTGAGAAGTAACCATGTTGTTAATGTTGGTGGTAATTTGTAGATAAAATGATCCGATTGACCTAATAATTGACTAATTTTTGATCCGGATGTATCACCAACACCGAGAACTCTGCGAACTTTAAGTCGACTTTGTAAATCTGCACAACTGCTTTTCCTAGGAGAGTAATTCATTACGATAGATTTCAATCAAAAGACATGCTTCTTTCAATAATACGAGCAAATAGAAAAAAAAAAACTACATCAAACAAACTACCTGCTAGAAATTTGCATATATATAGACGTTTTAATAGTTGTAAATGAGAAACTCAGTTGTTGTTTTTCTTCTTCAACGACAATGATGTCGTGACAAGCGAACAGTTACAAATGCCATTATAAATACTTGCAATATTAATATGCATCGAAATAGGTTTCTTTTTTTAAAAAGCAATCGAAGGAAAAAAAACACACACAAACAATGTTTGTCGCGTCTATGAAATCGCAAAAGAAAGAAAAGACGGCCGATATGAAGATAGCTAGAATGTTTCTTTTCCTATTCTTCTGTCCTCAATGTTGTCTATTAAACATGATCTGCTCTTAATGGAGCTTTTATTCTCTTTTTTTGGCTTGTCTATAGGATTAACAAAACTGACGTGATAGGAATAAAAAAAAAGAAAGAGTCAAAGAAGTTCAATAAACGTCTGCTGACGTCTTAGAAAATATACATACAAAGTCAAATCCGGTTTAGTTGATGAAGAATGATGTTGGCGTAAGGCAGGTGTTTTTTCATCGGATGAAGCCGATGATAGCATTTCCAATTGTTTGTCGTTGCCTTTCGCTTTTGTGTATCTTTGATAGATGAGAGATTTTATTGATACAGTGCAATGACACACACACACACGCAAAGAAATATGAGAGAAATGAGACTTTTGACACAGTATACTTTTATAGAAATAACAAAAAAAAACGTTAGAGAAAAAGAAAATGAGAGATATGCTAGTTCTTATTATTATATTTCCGTTGAAAACCTTTCATTTCTTTTTCTCCTTTTCTCATCAAAGAAAACAAGTACAGATCTAGAGAAAATGACACTTGAATATTAGAAATTGTATGTGAACACTACCGTGACTAATCTCATTATTGAGTTCATCAAATTTACATATTTTGTTTTTCAATAAATTACCTTTGAACGTTTGGTACTCCCTCAGCTCAAAAATTACTCAGTAATTGTCAAATAAATGCAAAACATGTCCGACGTATTTCTCACTTTTCAATTTCGATGCTCACGCTCAAATCAATAGTTTAACAAAAGATATAGCTCTCCCTCGAGAGACATTTGTTTCAAAAGAACAAAAAACAAGGAAGAAAACTCGAGGCTATTTTGTTTTTCTCTTAAAATAGGATAATTAAAACTAAAAGAACTTTAATAATTAAAAGTCAGGCATAACCTTTTCATTCGTCAATGTAAAATACCAATTATTTGCATGGATAAATAGCAACTCATGCTTTTCCGTCTGATACTATGAGTCAATTTTTATTTCTATGAATAAAAAACAATACAAAGAGTAAATCATATAAAACTATTTTAAAGCAATCAAAAAGAAAAGAGCACTTGGTTAAATTAAATTCTATTGAATATTAGGTAATGTCGTAGATGAAAGAAAAGTAGCATCCGGATCGTCATCAAGTAATTCAGCATCGAGGGCTTCGTCTAATGAATCTGAATCATCACACAAATCTTGACAATTAACATCGGCTAATTGTTGACGAATTCGTTCGACTTCTTCATCTTCAACGATTTCTTCTTCCTCATCATCATCACCGCTACTATTCGAACGAATATCAAGTGCCGATGTAATCGGTATTTGTTCGGGAATTTCAGTCGGTTGAGTTATTGTTTGAGAACGAGATTTCGATCGTTTAACATGATGTTTCTTTCGTTTTCGATGATGTGTCGGTTTAGTTGATGACGTACTTGAACAAATCGATGATGAGCCCGATGTACCACCTTTCTGTGGTTTACAACTCGATGCTCGATCCGATGAATAAAATATTGATTTCTTATTGATTTTCAATGGTTTCCGTCGTCGCCAAAAGTGTTCCGAACAATAACTAGGAAAAAACAAACAAATCAATGATTGACAGAAATAAAATACTCATTTATTTCTACCTTTGACAAATGCCTTTCAACCATGGATCGAGTGATTTAATTGTATACACCGGTGAATGATAGCTTTTCGAAATAAATTGATAACTATCAAAATATTGAACTTTACCATTATTCCATCGAGCACCAATTGTTTTCTCGCCCTCGCCGAGCATGATTTCAACATGTGTTAGATTGTGTCGTTGTTTTTTCACTAATAAATAAAAAAAACATTCAAATTTCATTCTTATCTCTCCTATTCTCTTCACAAACTTACTCACTCTTCTGATTGTAATAAATTGCTGATATAAATACTAAATCACCAGGTTTCACATCCGATAAATTGGTTACTGTTTGCGGTAACGTATCGTACATGTACGATTGATTCCAAGGGCCAATAATGAATCCAAATTCTTTAGCTAAATCGTACATGACACGACGAACAAGACCACAACAATCGAGAAAGATTTTCGATTCGTATTCAGGTGCTAAAAACGAAAAGATTTGAAGAGAAAATGCAAAATGACCGAAGACAATTGCATACTTCCTGGTTCGAAGTATTTCTTTGCGTAAGGTACACCGAGATATTTCTTCGCTTGTTCGACAAATTTCAATCTCAAACGATACATTCGTTGCGGATCGGATCGTTTGATTTTTTTCTTTCGACGTTTTTTCAATTTTTCTTCCAATTGTATTTCATTCTTGAAAAAACAAACAAATAAATCAATCGATCAAGCCGTTCAAAAAGATAGAAAACAATCTCGCAAAGGAAAGATATTTTACGCACACGGATGTGACATCTATGTAAACAGGACATCCGTACATATGCAAATATTAATGTTCATCATCTAATTGGCAAACTAATTACACGTGTCTATCGTTTTGCTTTTATTTGAAGAGAGATATATGCGAACAAGCATACAGCAAGCGAGAGAGGGAGAAAAGATTGAACATAATAAATGATCCAATCGTTAAATTAGGGCGGACAAACTCGTGCTTACGAAAATGATAATCCTACGTCAATAGATAATTCATTTAAACAACGCCCTTTACTATCGTTAGAGAGAGAGAGAGGGAGAGAGAACTTCTTTGGTCAACAATTGATTTCATATAAATACTCGACTATTTTCAAGCATCGATCATATCATCGAAAGTTGCTTGTTTCGAAATCATAAGCAATGCGGTGTAAGTACGTTTTCTTTTTCGCACAGAAGCTCTACTAGTTTTTCTTATTTTGCTACTCGAGCAGCTGAATGTCATCTTACCCAACAGCATTAGTTCGAAATTGAATATTTGCTAATACTGTCAGGTAAAGATGGCCTAAGGAACGGCTCAAAACGTCGAAAAATCTACATACCATTCGTTGTTGACGAAAACGTTGAAAAGCATCTTGAAGATTGTCAGTATTGCTTTTGTTTTTCGTCGATGGATTATTCCAATCGACAATAAATTTCGTATTATTAGCATATCGACTAGGATTATTGGCTGTTAATGGGCGTGAATTTCGAATGGATGACGACGAACGATTGGACACATTCGAAATCGGTGTAGATGAAACCGTTTGCATGGCAAGTGCCATGATTTTCGAAAGAAAATTTCGAATTAAATGAAAAGAAGAAGTACTCTCATTTGTTCCGAACGTTGCTAGACAGCCTCCTTGCCAACCAACATTCTGCCAAAAACGACCTCTTTTGAATCAAAAGAATAACGAAAAGCATTTAATTTAATTTCGTTTTTTTTATCTTTTAAAATAAATTGTTGATTTTTTTAAAATGATCAATAAAAAAAGTAATTTTGACAAAATAATCTCATTTGGTTAATGTCTTTATACGAACAGCACCATCTCAACCTTCCTTCTTTTTTCTCATCATCGTTACCAAGCAACTACCAATAGTAAATCAATGTTCAAAATGAATCACTACTATCTCGATTTTCTTTTCTCAATAAAGCAGACCAACAGTTGGCAGAACTTGTTCGTTTCGTTGATTCCAGATGATTTTTTGAATTAAAGAATAGATTAGAACAAAAAAAAATGTCAGTCGCATCCGGTCCGCCTGAATTACCTCCTGATTCTCCTGGTTCCTCTGTTTCCTCACGCTTACAGGTTGGCTGTAGTGTGTGATCATATGTTTATTTGTTTGTCTTTTTCTCACACTAATCCACTGCACAGAATGTTCAATGAAACGAAATTCTATTGATATTTGTGTTTTCTTTTTCTCGTACAGAACGAATATGAAGATTTACTTCGACGAGCTGTTGTGATTACGCATGAAGGTTTAAAAATGAATCAATCGGCATTTGGTCTTGGACAAAAACCAACGAATAAAAAAAGTTGTTTTTCTCTTCTGTTTTTCATTCAATCAAATAATCGATTGATTTAGACGAGAAAGTTACTGATCTGATTGATTTAAGCAGTCCGGATACACATCGTACTGATATTTCTCAATCCGAGATCGGTAAAAATCATTTTTTTAAACTTTTTTCATATTTCGAATTCTTTCGGGGCCATTTTTTTTGTCAAGAAACTCAACGACAACAATTAACTCAAATTCCATCCCTTCAACAATTACTTCAAACAGCAACAAATGGCTCGCCGAATAACGAACGTGTTCAATTAACGCCTCGACAATCGGACGATCCTCTTATGGATCATTTTCTTCGTTATTCAGAAATGATTTCCGATGATTTAGAAGCGAAACCTATCACCGAAAAAATGGATCATTGGTATTTAGATTTAAAGAAAAATCTTATGGTAAAATGTTCATTCACGTCGATTCACACGAATTGTCTTTCTTTTTTTTCAGACAGAATTCGATAAACTTCGTTTACAATTTCTTGAAGAAGCTCAACAATCATCTCTTCGCGAAAAACAAACGTAAATAATTCTTTTACTCCTTTCATATTCTCGATTTCCTCTATCTAGTCAAGCTAAAGAATACGCACGTTTACATCAGGATATAAAAACAATGCGCGAAATGTTAACACATTACGAGCATATTATCGATCAAAAAGATCAAACAGAAAAAAATCTAAGTAAAGCCTTAGATTTATTATATAACAAAACACTTGCCTATCGTCGATATTATGAATGGAAAATAATTCATATGGAAAAACGACAACAAGATTATGCATTATCGTTAGCTAAACGATTTTATGAAGAGAAAATAAAACGTGTATGTTTCGAGAACGAAAGACGAATTAAATTTGTTAATTTTTGTTTTGCAGAAAACTTTATTCTCTTGGAAGAATTTTACTGAACGTGAATGGAAGAAACGTTTCGAACTTGCCTGTGAAAAAAAAGCCAAAGATGTTCTCATTGATTTAGGCAATGAGTACGAATTGAAATACAAACAACTCGAATTACAATTATTAAATGCTCAGGAAGAAATTGCTCGATTAAAAGTCGAGAGAGATGATCACGATGAAGGCTTGAAAAAAGCATTTATGCGTGGCGTTTGCGCATTGAATATGGAAGCAATGTCAGTCTTGTTAAAAGATGAAAACGAACAAAACGATGTACAAAAACCATCTTGCCATCGTAAGACAATTGACTAATTCAGCGATCAATTTCTTATTTCGAATATTTTAGAATACGATAGTAGTGATGAAGGTATGCAAGCAACTGGTGATGAAGAAACAGTAACATCGAAATCATCTTGTGAACAACGACGATTGCCTGTTCATGTTTATAAAGAATATCTGCCGAGTACGATCTATCGTACAGGTGAAGCACGTACGATTCGTTCGAATACAAATCGTCATGTGACGTTTAATAAACGACCAACATCGACAACGAATCGAATTCGTTCATCGCAAAATACGGTCTTTGTCGAACGGCACGCACCAACAAATAATTATCGTTCTTAGAAATGTCTTGTTCTTTTATCAACAGATAAAATCTTTCGTAGTTTTTATTCAGTAGTATTATCATAATTTTCTTTATCTTTTTCTTTTCTGATTTTGCAAAAATAATAAAAAATAGAATCGAATTTTTTTCTATCGAATATAACGTGATGATATCGATGATTTTCGTCGAGCTACCGTTTGTTGACATTCATATTTACGACTTCGATATATTCCAATGAGAATATAAAGAAAAGTACTTGTAACAATTACATAAACAATGTAATTCTGCGGATTACTAATCCAAGAAGGTACTACAGATTTATCAGTTTCAGGTTTCACTTCGGCATTTTCACTTAAACAAGAAAATATTTGTGAAAATAAACAGAAAACAAAATTCGAATTATTAACTACTTTTCGTTTGCTTGTTGATTTTTATCGATCGGATAGACTGGTTCATTTTGTTGACAATTCACGCAAGAAAATGACGATAATGTGTTAAATTGCGGATGATTACGAAAGAGAAAAAATATTTGATCACCCTCGAGAATATATGAATTCGTGTCGATTGGATAGATTTGCTTTTCTGTTTGCGTCTAAACAAGAGAATAAAACTTGAAAATGAATCGATTATGTCATTTTAAATGTTTACATCGATCATCACAGCATAGAAAACAAAAGCATTGTTACTATCAGATAGAAGTTTTAATTCATGAGGATAAATCAATCGACCATCACAAGCTAAACAAGAAATTTATCCTACCGAAAGAAAAACGAAAGAAACAAACTGTATATCGGTCCGAAGAAGACTTCTAATATACATGAAAGACTCGATGGATCAGTATGATATTTAATTCGAAGAACTTGACCCATCATATCAAAGAAATTTACATCGTTTATTTTTGGACGGTCTAAATTCATATTCGAATTTTTTGATTTCGAAAAAAAAACAATCAAACTTTTTATTTCAGAAAATTGATCATTCATCATTAATTCATTAATATTTGTTTCTGAGTCAAATCTTCGATAAAATCTTGGCAATTTATCATTATTACTTGCTATTCCTCCTGTTGGTTGTGATGGTTTTGTGTGCGTATGTCTATTCGATTTGGTTTGATTCATTTCATATTGATCAACATCTCCGTTAGTTAATTTAACTAAGAATATGTTCTTATTTGAACTTTGTTCGAAAAATACAGCAATGCATTCGATCGTTCTATTAACTGACTGTTCGTAGATTTCGAGAAACTTCTCGAGAATTTCGTCGAAAATAGTTTCATTCGAAAGTTGTTTGAGTATGCGAATGTTATGTTCATTGGTTTGTTTGCTTGGCAGCGACTTTGTTTGATTTGTTTGCGTCGGTTGATTTGTCGAATGATTTAATAGAAGAAGTTGACTTTTAAATGTTTGAATTTGCGAATTTAACAACGAGATTTCATTACTTAACCAATGAAGACTAGAGAAACAAAAGAAAACGTTAAAGTTCACTTTTTTTTAATGGTAAGACAAACTGTCGATTAACGTTTCTATGTTGCTGAAAAACGTCCCAAAATGATTTTTGATCTATATGATATATATTGCCATTTTGAAACCAAAGTTTTTTATTCAAATAGTCAACTGATACTGTTGTTGTTAACAAACATAAACTAACCAGATAGAAACTTTTCATTTTCTGTTGAAATTATGTGCAAGTGAATTAAATAACAATATATATATACTATTATATTTATTTCATGGTGGCAGAGAAAAAGAAATTTTACTCATTAAATTATTGCTTTTTCTGTATATTTTTTCTTTTCCTCTTTCCCTATGGTGACCAATTTTTCTTTTCTCTTTTCTTCTTCTTTTTTTTATATTTAAATTGTACGACATCACGGATTGAATGTCAAGCTACCGGTAACTGAAGACGAATGAGAAGAGAGAAAGTTTCTTTCTTTTTTTTTTGAAAGAATAATTTTTCTTATTGAAACATATGTTTACAATCATGCCGGTAAATGAATGGATTAAGAAAACGAAAAAAAAAAAGACGGCGATCATGTAACAATCGTTCGATTTGTTCGTGATCTTGTCATTCGATGGAGATAATGAGCAAATGTTTGAATATTATTTTCTTTTTTTGTTCATGAATTTCGTTGGAAAATATTCAATTGAATGTTCCTGCGATATTTTCTTTTATAATAAAGTATTCATTCTATTTGTGTTGTTGTCGAATTGTTTATTTTAATCACGTAGTGTCCATTACCACCAGTAACAGTCAAAGTAAATATTGCAGTTTTCTGTTCCGAAGCAAAGAAACACGTCGATTGTATTAATCGACGTTTAGAAAATTGCACCGAAGTGCAAGAGTACGGGCCAGCCTTAGGTAAACACATCAGTTTCAAGTGATGAAGCTTTTTCTTTCTCTATTTTTAGAAACATTAAAGTTAAATTTCAAGGTTTATTTAACTCAAGCAACATCACATGGTTGTCATGATTTGCACGATCAAATTCATATACCTCGTCGTTTGCCACGTACGAGACCGTCAACAAAGAAACCACGTCGATTAAAATCGAAGAAGAAACATCATCGAACAACAATAGCAACTGAATATCATTGCCGAAAACGAATTCTATCGGACACATGCGGTAATTGGAATGAATCATTACGAATGATAAATCGAACGGTTTGTCATCGTGCATTTCAATATACTCAATGTTTGAAACCATTGAAATTGAAATGTCAAAATCTAATATCGAATCATGATCAATTATTAGAAATTGAACAGTTTTTGAAAACGTGCTATCAAACATTTGTTAAAGCTCGAACGAGTCGAATCAATCGTTTTCAATCGAATTTCATTGTTATTCTATCGATTTTATTCGTTACTTTCTAAAAGTAAAAGAAAATCATTGACCTCAATGTCAAAATAACTTTAGTCTCGAGAGTTGATGATTAATCACACAATTTTATTACGATAAAACAAACTGTTTTACTTTTTCACAAGTATCTTTTTTCCACCATGTTTCAATACTTTCGATAATGTTCGGTGTTGAATCCAAATGTAAACGTATGCATAGATCACAAAATGATGTCTGTAAAAGTGTCGAACCTAGCACATAACCTTCTTTCCAAGCAAAATAAGACAAATATTTCGTTCGATTGTGTCGAGTTTCGTTGACATATTGAACAAGTTGTAAGATACTTGGAAAATCTTTCATGTTGATATAACCGGACGACGGAATATATTGAGAATAATCTGATCGACCATAGACAATCGGAACAATTGGATATCCTAGAGTTGCGAAGAATTTTTCAGCTAAAAATTAAAAAAAAACATGTGATTGTTCACTTTTTATCAAAAATAACTCACTGGCATAATCTGTACAAAGACTATTTTCGAAACTAAGAAAAAAATAATAATTCTTCGCTATAAATTCTCGACAATCGACATCTTTCGGACACGGTTGTCCACATCGTCCGTAAACATGAACATCAATCAAACGTTTTAAATGCGTAATTAGTTTCAAACGTCGACTACTTGTCGCACAATTCGATATCAATGCAGCCATTGTACCTAGTTTTTTATTAGCAAGAATCTCATCCGATAATCGATAATCGTACATTGGATTTCTCGATGCATAAACATCGATCATATACTGAAAATATGGATTCGATTTATGTAGATACGAACTAGCGTAGTAATACGATGCAATAATATGTGATTGTAAACGATATGTCATTGACCAGTTAAAGAATCGATCGTAGGATCGTAAATTCGGTGTATGAATAGGCGATTCCCAAAGAGTAAATACGAACCGTTGGTTTGATGTTCGATATTGATTCGCGTAATGAACATCGATATCATCGCGAGCATGATAAACAACAGCATCAGCAAAAGAAAATAAACTCAAATCCGTTGTTATATCACAATAACCGGTGAGAAATGGACAAGATAATTGTTTCACTAGAATCATTTGCAAAAGATTGTGCGTGTGTTTGTTTGTTTAATTTACTGAGTTCATTTGGTGAATTACCAATTGCTTGTAGGCCCCATTTTTCATCTCCGAAAAAGCCATTTCCTAATAGAATCAGTTTCGAAATATTTTTCATAGCTGACAGATTTTGTGTGAACATATGAATCGGTAAATGTGGATAAAAATTTTCGGGTATAATCGGTTGAAATACAGTTATTGTTTGATTATCTAGTTGTTTGATGGTTGTATTTCGAAGACGAGTATATTTTTCACGCATATATGGATCAGGTGTTGATTTTCTTCGAAAAGAACTTAATATCGATCGGATAATTGAATAGAGACCAATGTAACATAGATAGAGTATAAAAATAATAGAAAACAAAATCAATAAACGAAAGAAATATTTGATAAATAGTCGGGATAGATTTTTAAGATTTCTATATACAAAAAAAAAGAATAATTGTTGAGAATTAAACGAAAATTGAATCGATATATGTTTTACTTTGGACGTCGTCGACGAAGAAACATTTTCTCTTGTATCTTCGATTGTTATAAACAAAAATAATTCGATAATAACCTCACCTGTCGAAATGTTTTGTATCAATCATCATTGTCTGTCCGTAATTATACATATCGTATATGAAGGTATGTAAGTATTTTTTTTCTTTCGATCACGAAATAAAATCAAACAGTCATTTCGTTTTTCATTCGATATTGTACATCAAGTAGTCATCATAGGTACACTAATGTTATATTTATCACGATAGACTTTTTCTCTTTTATTTCATTGTGAGGAATAGCATATAAAAATAAATTCTTTTGTTTTGGTAGAAAACAGGTAAAATGGAAATTGAATGTCACTAAAAGAGGATTGTTAAGCATTGTATCCGAGTAATCGTTGAATCGTTGGATAACGCATTCGAATTGCCATGCATTTTTGTTGATCAAGATAGAGACTATTTTTTTTCATCTCAATTTCTTTGACAAGCATTTGATGGTCATCACGAAGTTGTTTGAGATTCGATTCAGCTTGACGTAATTCACCGGTAAGATAATCGACTGTTTGAGAAAGTTGATAGACTTCACCGATTAAACTAACACAACAAAGCAAAACACGAATATTCAATGAAAGATATATATATGCATCGTACTGATCTTGAGTTGGATCATGACATGATTCGATACCAGGTCGAGCACGACGATCATTTAAACGTGTCTGAGAGACTTTGATTGGACCTTCCTTAGCACGTATCGATGCATGAAGCATGTCGATTTTTTGTTCGTTATTCTCAATCGCTTTTAATGTCTAGAAAATAAAAACGCATCAATTTGTTTTTTTTTGGGTAAAATCGAATTAGTTCTAATGACATCACGCATATTCGAAGTCATCTTTTGCATTGCATCCGACATTTCAGCCATACGTCGTGCAAATTCACTTTCGAGAACATCTGCTTGTTCACGCATATCTCGAGAAATATCATTGAGAATACTATCAATGAGAGCACGCAATTGTATCGATGCCATGAGTTGATTTTGACCATTGACAATTGTATCATGAGAATTCTGCGCCCAAGATTCAGGCGTCGATTGACTAGAAATTCGAAATTGAGAATTTGTTTTTCAAGTCGTCAAACTACAGTTTTACTTGTCGTAATGTCGAGCAGCACCAGGATAGAACATGATATCAACATCTTGATTTCGACGATTCGTTGCTTTGGCATCGGCAATCGATGCTTCCCATTTATTATTCCAATCGAACTCGAGAGTTTGTTTCGCATTTTGATTAGCTCGAATTTGTTGTTCAGCAGTGAGAATTGTTTTACGTAGAAGATTTTGTATATTATTAATAATTTCGATTTCTTTCAATAGGGCGACTTCGACACCATCATAAACTCGATCTTCGCCATAACGACGATCTCGATTAGCTAAACATTCAGTGACAATATGAAGTGGAGCTTCAGTTGCGCCCAAAGAATTTGTTAAACGTTTCTTTTGATCGATCAAAAGATTGATTTCATTTCGAATGTCTTCATTCATTCGATTGAGTTCGAATTTCCAAAAATTAACATCATGTAAACTAGAACAGACAGAATCAACTCAATTACAATTGCTCGTTTATTAAGAAATTCTCAACCGTTGTTGTAATTTTTTCGTTGATAAACTCTGAGTTTGTTGCATGAGTGCTAATGTTTCATTTTCAGTTCTTGTTGCTTGCCAACGTTGTTTTTCAGATCGATCTCGATCGGAAAATGATTGATGATATTTCGCATAATTATTTTCATGCCATTCGTTAATCGTATATTTATTCGAACGAAAGCCTACAGTTGAAATGCCAATACTAGATCCTGTTTGAGCACGATAGCTCGGATCGAATTCATATTTTTCTGTTGACAACATTTCTTTCCTCGCTTTCGACTTTTCGTTTCGGTGTAAAATACTAAATTGTTTTTTGCTTGTTTTTCAAACACGAATCATTATAAATCAATTTGTTCTTTTTGAAAAATAAATGAATGTTCGTTGATCAAACATTTACAGCTGACGTTGGGAAGCAACAGACCTGGAGAAGAAAATGTACAATTGAAAAACAATCGATTCCCATATGTCGATGACATCTACACATTGTTGAGCATTCGTAATTGTTTGTAAACATCAGTATCTCACGCGTATGACTTCGAACAGTTAATGAGATTCATTAAATGAACATGAATCTACAGTTTCTACATGCCAATAGTGCAACTCAAGTATCAGCATCGAAACGAGTATATGATAATGAAAACAGATCAATTGATATCTAGTGAATTTGTGATTAGAAAAATGCTTGGCTTGAATGGTTTCGTTTACGACGACGAAAACCGAATTCCAATGATGAAATCAATGAATTTCACGAGTTGATATCCGATGTCTATGAATCGATGGACGATCAAGCACGAGCTACTCTTCTCTCACTATCAAGACTAGTTCAAGACAAGGATGATGATGATGATGATAGTAATTCAACAATCATCGAAGATAAAATTCAAGCAATCATTGCGATAGGTCATCTACTTTGTTGTGGTACAAATCGATTGACAGGAAAAAGAATTTCAATTGTCAATTGATTTCTAGGTCATATGCAAATCAAAAGTTCGACACAATTCTATTCGAAATTACTCGAACGAGTATTTTTCCATCGAAATTCTCGTGTTCGTTTAGCAGCTATTATTGCTATGTCAGAAATATCTATTGATAATCTTAATTTTCAAATGAAAGTAATTTCAATTCGAACGCGAGAATTTGATTGATTGATGTCGAGTTTTCAGTTGAATAAAATCGGCATGATATCGAAACTATTCGATACAATAAAAGCTGCTCTCGTACATGCTGGTCGTACGATGAATGATATCAATATCGATTCAAAAATAGTAGCATGGAGTTGTTATACAATTGTCAATATTTGTACAAATTGTATACCGAATATTCTTTTGTTAAGAGGCACGATTCACGAGAAAATGTCAAAAAAAAATAGTCTTTTTTTTGTTCATTTCCTTTTAGAAATGATTCCAACTGAACTCGATAGTTTAAACGAAGCTATGCAATTAGAAATTTGGTCGTGTATTTGGCAAGAAAATTATGCTCAAATTATTCTTCAATTTGCCGATGAGGAAATCGCCTCTCATTTGATATCAAATGCTGTTCAGCCGAAGCAAAATCTACTTGAGAATACCGATAATCATATCGAACACTTATCAATTCACAGGCCATTATCGACTCGTAATCATCAACGATGTACAATTCTCTAAGGACATGTTACGATGAAAGATTAATGCGTTGTCCTATTACATACAAACAGCACTAAATCTCAGTCATTTTTTGTTCTCGAGGGAGTAAAAAGTCAATGAATTTTTGTCTCGACTCCAAACAGTACTTGAGTCATTTGTTCGTGAACATGATAAACGATACCGACATATACATATTGACATATTTATTCTTATTTACAAACTTTCGTATACGTATAGTGAACGAAGGTCATTGTTATCAGTCAGATAACGGGCGCCACCTATCACATACATAAAACATTTTTCTCGCAAATCAGTGATTTATTTTCACCCGAAAATTTTCAATCGAATTCGAAAATAAAAAATTCCACTCGGCAATTTGATATTATCTGTCAATAATTTGCCCAATAAAAATACATTTGAATATCAATCAATGATTCATTTATCATGCGAGGTCAAATTGAATCAATCAAAATCTAATCTGTGTATTTTTATTTCTTCTTAGATGAAAATGAAACTCTACATAAATTAACAAACAGAAGTATCAATGTCTTCCGAATCGAATCCTTCGAAACCAATACTTTCCCCGTATCGAATACGTTCGAAACTTGCCGATGAAAATCCATCGAACGAACACGATCTATCATCAGCAACAAGCGAAGAAAGTCACACATTGCTATCTGAAACAGTGACAACATTAGCCAGTAGTGTTTACAATGAATTAGAACGGATTATAAAGAATTTCGGAGAAAATAGTGTCAAAGATCTCATGCCAGTTATGATATCGACATTAGGTTTGTTGAATTTGATTTCGATGAAATAAGAAAATTTCCAAGTTTGCTTTCGAATTAGAATCTTTGGATGGCGCATTACGTGAACGTGAAGTTTGTAAATTAGAAATTGAATCATTAAAAGAACAAAACGAACAATTATTTCAACAGTATGAACGTGAGAAAAATTTTCATAAAGAATATCAACAAGTATGAACGAGAGAGAAAAGTTTTTTTTTTTTGTTATTGAATAACAATCGATTTGTTTAGCGTTATTTACAAGTCGAAGATCATCTCGAAGAAACCAAACGTGAAAACGATGAAAAACTACAAAGTCTCGAATCAATTGTGAAAATCTTCGAAATCAAAGCTCGAAATACTGGCGATCATGTCTCACGTTTAGAAGAAAAAGAGAATGAAATGAAAGCTGAATACAAACGATTGCATGAACGTTATTGTGAAGTATGTTTTCTTGTTGAATTCGTGTCAAACAATTTTATTCTTTCAAAAGTTATTCAAAGCACATTGTGATTACATGGAACGAACGAAAATTCTCTATGAAAACGATCGAAATGATCAATTACAAAATACAAATAATATTTCTCGTTCTCGGTTTGTTTGAACATTGATGTGTTATTCATATTTTGTTTTGTTCGTTTGAAAAGAGGAAATCTACAATTGCCATTAACGTCACAGCAAACTCGATCTCAATTGTCTGATAATCGACAGTTACCTTCACATGAGCCATTATCCGATGGAATCACTCCAACACATCCTGATCTACCTTTTTCGTAAATGTTTTGTTTTAAAAGAAACTAATTAGAAAGTATCACGTCGTTTTTTTTTCTCTCTTTTTCGAACAGAACATTTAAACAACCGATAATTGGTGCTAATTTTCGTTCTGAACTTGAAGCTGCTAGTGAAAATCAAACTCAAACAGAAGCTATTCCGACTAGTACTGATATCGCTGTGAATACAGGTACGATCGATCGATCGAATAATAGAAATGATCGAAAACGAACTCATATTTTAAGCTAAAGCATCGGATTCATCTGATGTAGTCCCTATCGAAGATTTGAAATCAGGTTCGATAGTTGTTGTCTTTCTATTGTATTGATTTTTGTCAAAACGAAGATTACGTCGCTCTATATTTATTTCTCATCTAGATTTTGATGAGTCTGATTATGAAAAATTTCAACATGGTAAGACATCGATAATCAGCATGTCTTACTGATTTGCATGAGAGAAAACGAGAATGAGAAACAACAGCTTGAGGGTTCTATATTTTTGACGCTGCTCATGCTTTGATTTTTGTATATTGTTTTTTTATTGCATGATTGTGTGTAGGCATATTCTCGAAATTACGTCGCAATCTACTCTCGGAACAGTTTGAAGAAGACGAATTTGAACCTGCCAACAATCCTACAGGTGCCTTTTGTGTTGATGTGCATTTTATGCATGTTGATGATGATGAATCGAATCAAATCTCATGACTTGTTTTTTTTCTTCTCGATTCAGGCGCTGGTATTAGTGATGATGATGACGATGCATCGGAAGGTTTTGGGTAAATAGAAACTACTAATTGAAAATCATTTAGTTGCTCTTTTTGTTTGGATTTAGACGCAATACGAATGCTCTCTATCAGGAAACTTCAAATGATGATAATAATGATATGTCCGAATTGGATCCAACAGCTGACTTATTTGGTAAGAATATAAATATCAATTGAGAGTTGAAATATCATTTTTCTTATTCGTATATAAAATTCAGTTCGACAAAGTTTCTTTGGTGAGATTTTCGATATTGTCCTTTGTCTCGTATCTTGTTATTTTTTTTATAATTGAACGACTTTTCTATGATTCGATTTTGTTTAGGTATGACGAAAGAAGTGTCGAATTTAATCCAAGAAAATAATGAACTGTTGGCAACAAAGTAAATCATCCATTACGAAATCTATTGTCTATTGAATTTCATGTTTAGAAATGCATTGAATATTCTCAAAGATGATTTATTATTAAAGATCGAAGAATTAAATAAGTAAAATAAACAAAAAAAACAGGAACAGAAAAGAAATTTGATTTTTATTTTAGTGAAAAAGAATTTCTTCATACAGAAGTCGATTCATTACAAACGGTTAAAAGTCGATTACACTCAAGGTTTGACGATGAATCGAATTTTTCTCGTTATTTCGAAAATAATTTCTATTCAAGAGTGACAGAAGTTGAAGAAGAACTTCGAAAAACACGCGAAGAACTCGAACGAAAGAAGAAAGAAGAAGAGGTAAGTAAATCAAATTGTATTCATTCGATCCGATCTACTAATCCCATTAACCTCGCCTAGTACATTGAGTTCTTTTCTGAGGACGTAAGTTTTTTGTCTTTGCTGCTCGAATAGAATTTTCCATTGATTGATTGATTATTGCTAATGAATTCTGTCGAATTAGGACGATCTTCCAACGGGCGAACGTAAACGTTTCACTCGTGTTGAAATGCAACGAGTTTTAAACGAACGTAATTTGTTCAAACAACGTTTTCTCGAACTTGAAGAAGCTGTTCATCGTGGTAACGCCATGCGTGCATCGAAACAAGAACAGCATCATCATTCATCAGCGGCTAGTGATGATTCGTCGAATCATTCGAATCACAAACAACAGACAACTTTCTGGAAAATGTTCTCCGGTTTGTTCGGTAGTGGAGATAAGAGTGCAACGATGCCATCGAGACGTTTGACACCGAAACAAAGTGTGACTGGTGAACAAAATTCAGCGAGAAATTCATTTCAAGAAAGTCCAAATAAAAATCAATCGGCTTCAGAAAGGTGCTACAAACTTAAACATTTTTTTTTAAACCAAAAAAATATAATTTTCTCTTTTAAAATTTAGTCCTGTTGTTATCGATACACCTAAACAACCGGCAACGACAACTACACAACGTAGTAATTCGATTTTAATCAATGATGACAATCGTCTACAAGCATACGGTTGGAGTTTATCATCGAAAAGTCAATTGAAACTCTCGGAAGTCAATGGTAAAGTTCAAGTTAACGTACCTGTGCCTGTTTACTGTCGACCGATATTCTCTGTTAATGATACAACACAAGTATTCAATCAATTCGATTTGTTTGCTAATAATAACAAGAATAATAATTTAGATTTGGTGTGCTGTCGGTATTGATTTAACAGGCTCTTCGATAAGTCTCGACGAAAGTTTATTGAATAACGAATCATCCGTTGATCAATTGAATAAACAACTAATCGAATCGTACCATCAAATGATTGATGAACAATGTTTGAAATTATCGTCAATTGTTTGGATAGCAGCTAAATCGAATAATCAAGCTATGATTACTATTATCGATTCGAATAAAGCCGAGAAAATTATCGATACATTCGAATTAGGAACAGCGATTGTCTATTCAATAGGAAGTGTACCTGGTAAAAATCGATTTCATTCAATTGAATTATCCTCGTTATAACGAGACATTTTTCTAGGACAATCAAGTTCGGATTATCCGGAATTTGATGATTCGAAATGGACGTTATTCGAAGCTGACACTGCATCAGCAAGTGGTAAGATAATTTGTCATTTAAAGAAGAAAAAACTTTGTCTCGTTTTTATTCAGATGTTAAAGTTACACCTTGTACAGTTGCATCTCTATCGACAGGTGGAATACGGCCAACAGTTGCCGATACACTTGCTCTCGAAACTAAACAATCAGTTGAAGATTCAATGCCAACCGCCGGTAGGTATTCATTGAATGTTTAATGAGTAGAATTTACGTAGATGAAATAACTAGATCGAAAAACTAAAAGATTTGACAAACGTCAACGTTCGAAAACCCTCTTTCACGGTTTTCATCGTCGACATACTAGTAAACGCTCGTGATTTGCTGCTCGAAAAGATTTTCAAACAAAAACTTGATACGATATTTCGGTTTTTTTAGCGACTCAAGAAGTGAAATCGAATTTGAACACGAAATATCCAACGGTTTGGCTTGGTTCAGGCGATGGATGGTTGTATATTCATTCGGCTATAAGTGAACATCGAAAAACAATCGAAAAACTTTGGCTACGTCATGCAATTTACAGTATTGTGTAAGTCAATGGATGATCTCAAAATAAATTCGATGAATGCCGCGTTTTTTTTAGACATGTTCGAGGGAGAGTCTTCGTTGCACTTGCAAATGAGAAGATCGTTGTTTTTCATCGGAATACTGGTAAGAAACGAATGAATGAAAGAAAGAGAGAAAGAATGATATTCATTTGACTAGATGGTACTTGGAATTTGAATAATTTGCATTTGATTGTCACTGGTAAAAGTCGAGAATCAGTACGTTGTATGATCAATGTTGGCGAGTCGATTTGGTGCGGTGTTGCCAATCGAATCTATGTTATCGATGCGCAAACATTAGAAGTTCGAGTATGTTGAGAAAATTGTTTGTCTTCGAAACTCATTTCGAATTTCTTCTCTCGTAGAAACAATTCGATGTTCACACTCGACCTGAACATTCAGTTCAACATATGACTTGGTCAGGCGATGGTGTTTGGCTATCTATTCGTTTATCAAGTACTTTACAATTATATCACGCACAAACTTATCAACATTTACAAGATGTTGACGTTCAACCTTATGTCGAGAAAATGATCGGTAAAAGACAAACACATCGAATAAAAAATTCCATCAAAGTTTCGTTTTTTTAGCTACTGAAAAAGCTGGTCTCTATTTTGTTCATATAAGTGCATTAACCATAGCTTGCCGTCGTCTATGGATTGGTACTGGGAATGGCATCATTATCTCAGTTCCTTTGACCGATAGTAATACAAAAATCTTTAGTTTTATTGATTTTCTTTATTTTTTTTTGCTTCAAAAGACACATCTGCAGCAACGACAAATCCTGCTGCCAATAAGCCGGGTTCTGTCGTTCGTATCTATGATCAACCTGTCTCGAACTATATTCCCTATTGCAGCATGAACAATGCTCAATTATCCTTTCATGGTTATCGTGATGCTGTAAAATTTTTTATTGCTGTACCTGGTCAACCGCCATCGAAAATGCTAAGCGATGATGATACACATTCAGATACGCTAACATCATCGACAACAATTCAATCAACAGATACATCAAATCTTGCGTTCGGTGATATACTCGTTGTGAGCGGTGGAGATGGATACATTGATTTTCGTATTGGCCATTCGACAGCTGAGAAAACAGATGATTTAACTGCGAATAACAATCGAAATGCATCGCATTTAATTGTTTGGCATTTGGGTTCAATTTGAAAGAAAACATACAAACATACATTTGCATAAATATTTCATACGTCTGTTGATTCTTTTTTTTGCGCGCTCTCTCTCTCTCTCTCCTATTTGTTTGCTATGCCTAGTCAGAGAAATCCTCTTTTTTCCTTCGTCTTCTTTTTAAATAACAACCAAAACTGAATTTAATCTTTACAGTGATGCCTTAATAAAACGTTGAACATGCAAAATCAATGCGCAAGATTGTGTATTTGATAATTAAATATATATATATATTATATTATTTATTATGGTTATTTTGTTTGTTTGTTTTCCTCTTTAAAATGATGAAAAATAGAAATTGATTTTGATTTTTTTGTTCTAGAACACAATCGTTTTTTTCTTCGATTAAGTATTTAGATTAAGTTGTTCGAGTACGAGTAATGTATCGGTCATTTTATCTTTGAGTTCATCTGGTATAAGATGAGGACGTAAATGAAAAATTTCACAAATCAATTCATCGAAACCATTCTCAATTGATTCAATGAGAACTTCACGTACGATTCGATCGGAACATTTCGATGATTGTATTAAGATTTTTGATGAGATTAAATCACGTTTATATGTCGTAATGATTAATGGATGAGGATAGTTGTCATTGGATTGTTCGATAGTTGCGTTAAAACGAAGAAGTAAATCGAGAATATTCGCTTGTCCATGAAAACAAACGAGATGAATCGGATAGCATTCATCGTGATTCGGTAGATCGGGTTGAGCACCTTGTTGAAGAAGATAATCAACGAGTTCGAAATCATTCCGTTCGATAGCCATAAGTAATGGCGTTTCGCCTGATATCGTCGATTGATTGATATCGAATTGACCGTATTGACAAAGTCGTTCGATGAATTTCGTCGAACATTTATCCGAACAACAAGCCGTATGAAGTGAATTCGTGCCTTGAAGAAACAACAAGTTCAATCATAAGATCAGATAAGAGATAAGTAATTTAATTACCTTGATTAGTTACCCAATTGATTTGAGCATTAGCCTCGAGCAATAATTGTAGACATTCGATTGAACCCGAATGACAACATGCGTAGACAGGATTGAAGATAACACCATCATCGTTTTCATCTGTCGAGAAGAAAAAGAAATAAAATTGTATTCGGGCATTTGTTTTCCTTGTTCTTACCGAATTCATTGACATCTAAGCCGAGTTCAATTAGTTTCTGTAAAATATCCTTATGTCCATAGAAAGCAGTTGCAGTTACATACGAAGGACTTTTCTGATCGTGAAGATTGGCTCCGAGCTCACATAAGTACGTTACAATATCGCAATTGCCCGATTCAATGGCGTACATAAGACAAGTTTCACCTGTATTCGATCGTTCATTAATAATTCTTGAGATCGAATGTTCATCTGTGTTTTTCTGTTCGTCGATAAGATATTTAACTAGTGAATAGTTTCCACTTGAACACGCGTACATCAATGGTGTTAAACCATCTTGATCGAATTGATCGATCGATGCACCGTGTAAATAAAGATATTTGACAATTTCTAAACGTTGTTCAAGTTTTTCGATGATGAGTTCATTGAATGGACTCGAACGTCGTGCATCATGTTCACTTAATAGACCTCGACAAACGAGATGAACTAGAAGAGAAAGAAAACAAATGAGATGTTAATGAATTATTTTTTTCGATTATTATGAAAATTTCGGCCTTGATTTATCTACCCTTTAAAATTATATTTCTTTGTTTTATCTCTCGAGATGGTTTCTTACGTAATAATCTCTCTTGATAATTGGGAATAGGAATGAAGAAAAAAAAACGCACGAGAGGTTGATTTAAATATCAAGAATAGAGATCATCGAACTTCAATCATACGCACATACCCGGTGAACGTTCGTCATTTTCACTTCGATTAACATTTGCACCGTTTTCAACGAGAATTTTCACGATTTCAAAATTACCATAAAAACACGCTTCTACGAAAAAAAAAAGAATCAATCTGTCCATGAACGTATAGGAAAGATTTATTTCTGCGTTACCACATAGAGGTGTATAGTGTAAATTATTTCTCGCATTAACATTCGAGTGGTATTGAAGTAGTAATTGAACGACTTGTTCATTGGAAAACTTCGATGCCCAATGCAAGGCTGTGTCGTGACGTGATGTGACTAAATTAACATTAGCGCCGGATGTTAATAAATATTTGACTGTATCGTATGTTTCATCGACGAGATGTTCGGGTCCAATACCGCATGCGAAATGTAGAGGAGTAATGCCTAGAGAGAAATTCGAGATGTGGGACTGCTGTTTGAAATGATCGATCGATCGATCGATATACCTGACAATTGATCATTTTTGACGAATGTACATGTTTGATTCGGATCGATTTTCTTTTCATCGAGAAGGTATTGAACTAAACGTGAAAGAGCGTATCCACATGCCGCATGTAAACATGTAAGATTAGGTATTCCACTGTAGATAACTTCCTGTTCGAGTAATTCTTCGAGAAAAGCAAATTCATTCTGTTGATAGGCTTGAAGAATAACTTGTGTACATAGACGCATGTCTTGTGTACGAGATAGATCTAATAAATGGTTTAATTCAATATCGAATTGTGTACGATCGTCTTGATAAAACGTGCGAATTAATAAATCGAATGAAGATGAATGATTGTCATTTGACATTTTATGTGTTTATTCTTTTTTTTTCTTCTTCTTTTTTTTATTTTCCTAGAAGAAGAAAAACGGCAACTGATGATGAATGAACATTTTATTTGACAAAGAGAAAAAAAATGAGAGAAAGAAACGAAGAAGAATAAGAAAGTTCCGTTTTTTTATTCAACAAATGACTTTCTCTCTCTCTTTCCTTCTCTTCTCTTCTCTGTTTCTCGTTTACTATGTTGATAATTTTTTTGCTTTCTTTACATTACATTAATGTGTGTACGTGTAACAGCACGCCGTTGTCAGAGAAACTTTAAGACTGAACTCGACTAAAGAACAAGAAAATAACCTGTATTATATGGAATCTACGATCATCTTATCTTTTGTTTTTCCAACAAGTTTCTTTCGTTCTTTCTCTATCTTATCTATTTTGTTTTAATACATCAATGGATCTATCAACATGAAAAAAAAATGAAAGCAGAAAGGAACTAATAATAATGATAGGACAAGAATCTTTAGTAGACAATATATTTGAATAGTGAAAGCACTCGTATAGACACTCTAGCTATTTCCTATGCAAGTGCGTGACAAACGGAAGAAAAGAAGAAGAAGAAGAGGCAAGAGAAAAACGCACTAGCCATAGCCAAAGGAGTGCTTGAATCAATTTGATTACATCAGTGTCTTTCTCTCTTGTTTCGTCTTGTTACAGACACACTATCGAATGCAAACATACCAAAAAAAGAGAAACGAAGAAAGAAAAGAACGTTTTTTTCTCTATGTCGCTCTTATGTATGTAAATGCGAGAGAACATCCGCATGTCCGAATTACTAAACAGACGTTGATCTGTCCCTGTCTCATTCATTTCTTTATTCTCGTCTAATGATCTCGTTCTAGTTCATATTCTCAAGAGAAATCTTCGAGATCTCTCTCTCTCTCTCTCTCTCTCAATGAGCTTCACGAATAACAATAACAACAAATTTCCTAAACTGAAATAGTTTCTTTTTGATATGAATTGATTATAACTTGAATGCCAATTGATTTCTTTGTTATAATTTATTGATTGTCATATTTAGATCGAAATGCATCATATGTTTGTCCTTGATAGAAAACAACACTTGTCTAAATATTGGTTTCTCTATGGCATATTTCTTTCGATTATGTTAGCATTTATCTATCCGAACTTCGGTTCAAAAGACGGTCCGTTAAAACCCGACTGGACGATAAAATTGTTCGGGACAATGTTAATTTTTTTCTTAAATGGTTGTTCAATACGAAGTGAAGTAAATAATTGTGAAACGAAACAAAAAAAATACGAAAACACAAATAACTTTTCAAAGGAATTGTATAAAACACTTCTTCAATATCGAATTCATGTATTCATTCAAATCTTCTCGTTTGCTATTTGTCCATTTGTATTTCTTATTCTCTCGACAATCTATCGATTTTTGACCTATCAATACCAACTTTCTCTCGGGTAGAACTGATGTTATTATGAAACCGTTCATTTCTTGTTCTCTTAGAATCAAAGCATTAGGAACTTTGCCATCGCCTGTCTCGACGGCTGCTTTTGTTGTCCGAGCAATTGGTGGAAATGAAGTAAATTAAAATTTGTCTTTTGCCATCTAAATCAATTATTCCAGGCAATTGCTATGCTTAATTCGACGATTGGCAGTCTATTAGGAACTCTTATTACACCAATTCTTCTTTATTTCATGGTTCGGTATTAAATTATTATTGACAAATTTCAATTCAATCTTACATTGACTTGTCTAGCTCGGTGGAACAATGACTGCAACGAATTCTCAGTCATTTCTTCATATTCTTATTTCACTTTCATCGACAATTTTAATTCCGCTTGCTATCGGACAAATGTTTCGTATTTACTTTCCATTGATTATTTATCGAATCAATTTCTATTCAAATACAATTAATAAGTAATGATGAAATTTAAATGAGTTTTTTTTTCTAAATCTTTTATTTGCTTTAGCTGGGTATTATTGCTGAGTATCTATTCGACATTTTGTCAGACATTTAAACAACATGGTCGATTGGATATCACATTTGTCAATTTAATCATTCTGATATTTATAAGTAAAAAAAACGAGAGAGAGAGAGAGAGAAGATTTCATTTGAAAGTTGTTGTTTTTTTTGTCTAGTTCTCAGTATTCAATTATTTCTTATAAAATTTCTATTTTATCTTTGCCACAAATTTCATTTCCGTCCAACTGACACGATAGCAATTGTTTTCTGTGGAAGTCAAAAGTCATTAACAACTGGTGATTAATTATTTTCGAGAAAAAAAATCAATTGAATTAAATATCATTTGTTGATCTATCTTAGGCATGCCAATTTTACAGATGATTTTTCCTGAAAATCTTTCCATTACAATTCCGTTGTTGATCTACCATCCTATGCAGATTATGCTTGGCAATTATTTGACAGTAAAATATCAGCGTTGGTTAAAAGATGCGAAATATCAATGGTAGATTTGACATTTACTTTTTTTTCTCTTGATGTTATCAAAATGATTCATCTGTTTTTCTTTAGGCATCATCGAATCGGTGAAAGAGTTTAGAGAGAACAGAAAAGAAACTTTTTGTGATTGATTAATGAAAAACAGAATCTCAAGTTTTGTAATTGTTTTTTTTATTATTCCAGATTAAATCTAAGGAGAATGTCAACACCATCTCGACTTCGTTTGATGAGAGATTTCAAACAGTAAATTTAATCTTGACAAAAAACAAAGGCAGAAATCATTTCATTAATAGATTACAAAAAGATCCACCAGCTGGTATCGCCGCTGTACCTTCGGATGATAATATTCTCATTTGGCATGCATTCATTCTCGGGTTTGTTGATCATAAATGACGAATTGACAAAAAAATTATTTTATTTTTATATTAGACCGAGTGATACACCATTCGAAGATGGAACCTTTAGGTTACTATTAGGTAGATTCTTGAAATCAAATCGTTTTGAATATTGTTTTTGTTCGTACTTAGAATTCACAGAATCATATCCGAATAAACCACCGGCAGTTCGATTTACATCGAAAATGTTTCATCCCAATGGTGAACTTACGTTCTTTTCGTTTTGTTTTTCAACTAATTTTCGATTTCTTTATTCAGTTTATAACGATGGAAGTATTTGTTTGGATATTCTACAAAATCGTTGGTCGCCAACATATGATGTTTCAGCGATTCTAACATCGATTCAAGTAAATAACGATGACAATCATCATTTCTAATGAATATTATTTCGAAATTTTAGTCTCTACTCGACGAGCCGAATGTTTCCTCGCCAGCGAATTCAGAAGCTGCAAATTTATATCAAACAAACCGTCGTGAATATGAAAAACGCGTTAAACTAACGGTCGAACAAAGTTGGGTTGCTGAACCTACGCTTGCATCGAATCTTCACGTCTAACTAAATCTTATTTGTTGTTAATGTATTTTTTTTTCTTGTTAATTGCGAAATAAAAATTTTCTGTTGTCTGACATTTGACGACCTCTTTTGCGCTCGAGTCAATGAATCATCATCGTCGTCGTCGTCGTTTCATTTCATTTCGTCATTTAGATGGCTGCAATTAATTTGAAACCGACTGGTCCTGAATCGAAACTTTTACGTTACACACAAATTGAACTCAAAGACATCACAGATGCCTATCTCGAATCATGTTTTGCAGCTATACAACAAAATCGTTACACAATGGATTCCAATTATCTTCTTCAAATTAGTCAAAATAAGAAAAATAAAGAACATATTTCTCATGCACTTATCTATGGCATTCTCATTGATACAACCAATCGAGATAAATACTATAAAGAGTTACTTCTATTAAATGGAAATAATCTCACATCAAGTATATCGATTCTCGAAACATTAATACGTGAAAATTGGCGACGAATTTACGAACATGTTCGTCAACAATTATTCTGGTTTCTACGTGAAATATTAATAACAAATATCGATGGTATCGATCGATTGTACTATGTTTTTCTTCGACAAATCAATCTACACGAACAATCATTAGATCTTGCCGAACAAATTCTTGAACTTCTTCAAGCACATCCATTATTTTTGAAGACATATCCTGAAATGATGTTGTTAACTATCTACACTTATCTATCAATATTTCCGATTTATTTAAAACGAAAATCTAATCAAACGAGACACATCGATTTCATTTTGAATTTAACACGAGAAAATCTTCATTGTATTGGACGTGATGCAATACGTCTTCTCGTACAAATCGGACATTTTCGTGAGATTGACGCTTTTTTAAAACACTTATCAACGAATATCTCGTCTGATTATCTACCGAAAACGCTCGCTCTACAAACCGAACCGAAATATCTTGCTTTACCATTACCATTCGATTTAGAAAAACATTTACAATTTCTTCTTGATAATTGTCGAATAAATCTTCAAGAGAAATACTTTTTCGAATGGTTTCAAACTCAATATTTAAATTATCATCAACAATTCGATCGAATCTTTCTTTGTTCACATATAATTCGATATATTTGTCGCGTTTGCCGTGATCAAATTAATACAAACAAGATACCACGATGGACATTCATCGTATTTATCTTAAATTCTCTTTCGAATTTTCAACAAACATTAAGCATGCCAACGGCACCATCAAATGCACAATTGATGCTTGTCAATGAACAGATTGTTCAATGTCGTCTAGCAATCTATTACGATTGGTTTCTATTCGATTCGAATCAACTACAAAAAAGTCCGAATGAATTCGATCTACAAATCAATTCGACACTTGTTGGCTATCATTTATTAACATTATCCTATGCTCATATTAAACAAATGCTGCTGTTTCTTTTGCATACATCAGAAAATTTCATTCAAGGATTAAAAGAATTCTTTCAACAGAATATTTCAAGATTATTTTATCATTTTTTTCGTAAATTTCCCAATCTTAATTCACAACAATTATTACAAATGTTTACACATGATACAGAGATTTATCAGAGATTATTAACGAATTTCTTTACACCATCAGCAGCATCATTATCATCATCGAATATTTCTGATCCCGATGAAATTATGATAATAAACGATGATATTAATCCGAATGCGATGATGCCAAATACGACTGATGATGAATCAAATGATATTTTAATCGGTTCAGAAAATCAAACGACAGCATCTCGATTTTCTGATGATGAGGACGACGATGACGAAGACAATCGTTTACATGTAAGCAAATCAGTTGAAAGACCTTTTACTACGAATAATAATGATGACGACGATGATGATGATGACGATGTTTTATTGATCAATGATGATAATAAACTATCATCAGATATTTATAATACAAATATTGTGACTAAACTTTTTCCTTTCGATCGTTTTCATGGTTTTATACCTGAACAATTGCAACAATTAGCATATACATATTTAAATTCAACGAATCGAAATAAATCATCAATACTCATACAAATTTATAAAAAGATCAGTTCAATTCTCAGTGAAAAACGTCCATTAATTCTACAAAATCAAGCTATTGATCCATCAGGACCCATTGGATCCTATTCGATGAGTAAATTCGAAAAGACAAGTGACAAATTTCAATCACGTCTATTAACATTCTTCGATGAACAAACAATTGTCATTGGTATTTACTGTCTTTGGCTATTACGTGATTCATTTTCGAATCGTCTATTACCAACAACTCGTATAACACAAAACAATCAAATTAATTCTGTAAATGACAATAATTTTCGTGATATTTCACCAGTCAAATTCAAACGTTCAGCGAAACAAGTGCCTATCTATTCACTCTTTCGTATGATTAAAGATGATCCAACAAATCAAGACATTTATATTAAACTTTTACAATCAATGTTTTTCTTTCAATCGGAAGTAGCTTACATCTTTCTTTATTATCTGTCAATTGATATCGATGATATTCAATTAGCTGGAGATATTTTCGAAAAATTTGCTAAAGATATTATTAAACTAAGTACGAGCTTTCGAAAAGCAGCTATTCCTCCAGCTAAATCGCCTACCTACGATCAAGACTTCATTGATTTTATGCATGAAATTCTTAGTCAATGTGAACAAGATGATAGTGAAACTTATCTCTATCTATTCTCATATATCTATCGTTTATATCCGAAGAGATTTCTCAATAATATTAAACTTCTTCGTCTTCTTCTTCATACCATTAATGCCTATGAATTAGAACAATATATGTGTGATATTCTCAAACATCGTTTACAATTATTTTATTCGCATAAACTCTATTCAATTGTTGATCAAACATTACTTTTTAATCAAACTGAACAAGAAGATTTCTGGAAATTACTAAGTACACATGATTTTGTTCAAAATGAATACGAACAATTATTTACAAATATTATCGAACATTTACTCAATCAAAGTAAATCAGTCGTTGGTGAACAACGTCTCGCCAAATCAACGAATTATACAACCTATCGAAATACAATTGCATTAGACAATGTGTTCGATATTTTGAAAACTAAATTGCCGACCTATGGTCTTGTTTGTTGTCTGTTTGCACATGAATTGACCAAGAATTTCTCGGAGAAACTCTGTCGTTTATGGCATGAACAACATCACGATGTATTTTGGAAACATTTAGAACGTATTTTACAAAAATGGATTCAACGTGAAAATGATCAAACCAAACAGAAAATTGATTATAAAATCGGTACAATTAAAATGGCAAATGAAAAAGGTTTGAAATATATTCTTCAACATTTACAAATTTTATTGGATAATTCACCAATGAACATTCCATTGAGTAAAGCAACGATAAAATCGTTGGGTGATTTTATTCATAAAGATGAGCAACTTTATAATGAAAATAGAAATTTTGTCGATCGATTTGTTAATGGAAATTCTGTTTGTGTGAATGTTACATCGACGACAACAGTATCACAACCACAAACAACAGCTGGACCGGTTAAAAGACGAAAACTTGAACATAAATCCTAGTCAAATGTTATTTTTTTTCTGCCTTGTGATATATCAATTAAATTCTTTGCTTCAAAAAAAAATGTTTCTGTCTCTGATTTGTTAATTGAAGTCTCCTTTCTAGATGTCTGTCAATGAAGAAGATGCGATTTGTTCGCCAATTAAAACTCTCAATGAGCTTTTGAATATTTCTTCATCGTCTTTAACTAATCGTTTGAGAACCTATCCATTAGTTCAACGTTCGACATCACCAAAACAGAAAATTCTCGTATGCCATGACATGAAAGGAGGCTATCTCGAGGATAGGTAATTAACATCGAATAAATTGAAACCATCGAAAACACTATTTCCATCTTCAGACATCGGCAAGGTTGTCAAACTGATCAAGAATGTTATCGATTTTTTCGTTGGCATTTAATCGATATTTTTATTTATTTCTCTCATGAACTTGTCACCATTCCTCCACTAGTTTGGATCGATTGTGCACATCGAAATGGTGTTCAAATTCTCGGTACTTTTATCACAGAATTCGATAGTGGAAAAGAAATCTGTCGACAACTATTAACATCCGATGAAATTGTCGATCAAACTGTTGATGCTTTAGCTTTATTAATGGCTTGGTATAGTTTCGATGGATATCTATTGAATATTGAAAATCCGATTGAAGTTTGTCTTTGATATGAAATCGAGAGAAACAAATGTTGTTTTGCTGTTTAGTTTGAATATGTACCGAGATTGTTATCTTTTGTTTCGAAACTCAAATCTGCTTGTTCAAAAATTGATAAAACGAGTATTGTGATTTGGTACGACAGTGTTACTATAAATGGTGATTTAAGATGGCAAAATCAGTTGAATAATTTAAATCAGTGAGAGAATCATGTCATTGTATTATCTTCTCAATTGAATTTCTATTTATCTAGACCATTTTTTGAAGTTTGTGATGGCATATTTTTGAATTATACATGGAAATCTGAAATGTTACTTCAGTCAAAAATCAATGCTGGCGGACGTTATCGCGATGTGTTCGTTGGTATTGATGTTTTCGGTCGAGGATGTTTTGGTGACGGCGGTTTCAATACCTGTGAAGTAATAATTAGTTGAAAAGAAAAGAAAACAATTGTTTGTCTTTACCAGGCTATTTCATTGAGTTTTTCTCATGGTTTAAGTGCAGCAATCTTCGCTCCAGGTTGGCTTTTTGAAACGTTAGAAAGTGAACAGTTTGTCGAGAATGATCGAAAGTAAATCAAATAAAGTTAATCAACAATCGAATTCGAAAGATAAATATCTAGATTTTGGAACCTATTAGAACCATTTACATGTCAACGAATACTTGAATTAAAATCATTGAGTACCTGTTTCTCCGATGGATTTGGAAAGACATTTTATCTACATGGTTTAGTAAGAGTTCTTTTTTTTTAATGTTTACCGACAAAATGAAAAGTTTTGATATTTTGAAAATAGGACATGAAAACAAATGGTTGGTATAATCTTAGTTTACAAACCTATTTTCCGAATGTATTAAATGAAAATCAATGGTTAGTTAATCACAGTGACGCGTATTTTGGAGGATCATGTTTAGAAATTGATCGAGATTTTCAGTTTGTAGTTAATGTTTGATATTTCTAATTTTTTTATTTTTATTTATCTTAGACTTTTTAAATGTTTAATTTCAATTGAATCGAATTGTGAAATAGTTTTGGTTTTTAAAGATGCTCAAGATGTATTCGTTGATTTGAAACTTGATAATGGAACAACAATATCTCTTGAACAAACTGAAACAAAGATTTGCATTCGAGATTGGACACGAAAGTAGAAACATTATTTGCCAATTTTTTTTTCTTTTGTAAATAAAAAACTTCTATTTAGAATCTATCAAATAAAGGTCAATGAACAGATTTCTATTACTGATATATCGATTCGACACATAAAAAAGTCGAATGTCAATCTTAAACTTGGTTATTTCTCTGTAAAACAAAGCGATGACGATCAGCATCATCGTGGTGTTTTTCCATTAATTCAATCGATCGATTCAAAATCGAATTCAACAACGATTCTAAATTTTATTCAATCGATTTATGATGAAAATCCTTCATCAATTCGTTTGATTTTTGCTCGTAATCAATTCGAAGAAAATCTTTTTCTCGGAGCAACACGACAATCGTCTTTTTCAATTTTTCATTCGGACAAATCTGATCGTTCGATTCTTTCAATTCGTTATTATTCATTCGATAGTTTAGATCTTTTAAGCGCTCAGATTGTTTCGATTCCAGCTGTTTTTAATTCTTTAAAAGGCTTTTTATCTTGAAAATTAATATTTATTTCAGATAGAAAAAATGAACATCTCGAATTTAGATATCTGTTGTTTAGCTTATGAAAAACAATTCGAACAAGTCAAAGAACGAATTGAAAAAGAACCGGATTTAGTTAAGAAAAAAGATCGAGATGGTCGAACAGTTTTTCATTGGGCTTGTTCGAGTGGAGCAACCGATATCGTTGAATATCTTCTCAATGTTTGTCACGTTCGACCAGATATTCCCGACGAAGTAAACAACGAAACGAGAATAGAATTCAAGCATTTTCGTTTTGTTTTCTTAGCTCGGTTGGACACCTTTGATAATCGCGGTTTCAACAGGACACATTGAAATTGTTCGAATTCTTTTACAAACGAATAAAGTCGATATCGAGCAATCGAATTCAACCGGTGCACGACCTTTGCATTACGCTTGTTCGAAAAATTATTACGAAGTACGAATATCTGAGAAACGAATTCTGAAAATCTCATTGAAATTTTCTAGATTGCTCAACTTCTACTTGAACATGATGCAGATGTGAACGCAATTGATAAATACAAACAAACACCTTTGGATCGTTGTTGTTCGAAAGGCAATATTCGCATTGTCGAACTTTTACTAAAACATCCTCAGATCGATCTTAGTCTACATAAAGAATGCGATGGCGATCATACAGTATTCGAAAAATAACCAAAAACAACCACACTATTTTAGTTTTTATTGAAAATAAAAATACAAAAAAAACTTGCAACAATTTATTCAATTTTTATTTTAATAAGAAATGAGCGTATTTCCATAGGATTAAGCGTTATTGTTCGACCATCGAACGTTGTTTGTTCACTAGTTGCTGCGTCTTTGGTCCATTGCAATCGTTCAAATGCTTGGGACTTAAACATATTACCTGCTAGGGTGGTTTCTTTAGCGTCGATGATTTGACGTTGTTTGAAGACCGTCTTGAATAAAAAAAGAACAACGTTTATTTGTATTTTTGAATGAAATTAATCTTACATCGAGTCGAAATGAAACACTTTTCGAATATTTCGAATGTTCTTTTTGATCGTACATATGTTCAAAACGAACGAGAACTGTTAATTGTGTTTCATCTTGATCGATTGGTTCAATTGTTAAAATATTAACTTGCGGTGGTAGATCCGATTTCACTAATGACCACTGAAAATAACAATTAGACATCGGTTTTTCTTCTGTTATTCATAATAAAATTTTTACAGTTTGATAATTCAATGGTTGATCTTTGGCATCATCTCGAAATGAAACAATCGGTTTCCAAACTGATTGTAACGCTTGTTGACGATACAATTCAATTGTTTGATCACATGTGCCGATGCTTATCGAATGACGACCTAAATTCGAATTAAATATTCGAAATTAATCTTATTCAAAATCAAGAACTTGTTTACCTCGAATTACTAAACCTCGATTATCGAGTCCTGGTTCATTGAGCACCTTAATTAAATCATCAATCAGAAAAAACATACTCTTACAAAGTCTTATTTACTTCTGACACTCCTAATCCATCATCACTGAGGACTCGTCGATGAATCTAATTGAAAAACAAAATGATTTTCTTCAACGATCTTATTTTATTTCTCAAACCATAAGTTCAACTTGACCATCTCGTATACTGCCTCCGCCTTCAGCTCGATCGGTGACGACACTCATTTGTAAATCTTCTGTTTGATCCTAGAAAAACGATTCATTTCAATTTCAAATTCTTTTCATTTTTTTTTCTACTTTAATCAAAATGCCCGTTACTAATGGATAATAATTTCCAGCACTTCGTTCACTCTGAGTAAATTTATATCCATCACGTTGATCACGTCTACAAAACAAAAGATAGAGAATTCTATTGTTTTCAGGATTGATTCGATCAATTTACATTCGTTTCATTAATGATCGTCCACTTGAATCTGTATAGAAAACTCCTTCGTTCTTAATATCAGCTGTTTGATAAGATGTGACGAATTCAACACTAAAAGAAAGTTGTTTCGTTTTGTTTCAGTTTATTGGAAAAGATTTCGAACTTGTTTTCCAATCGACCAATGACCCAATCGAATTCTATCGAAGGTGAATTATCAAGTAAACGAATCGATTGATTAACAGATTTCGAATAAACTTGAACGATTTCTTCGTAACCTTTTTTCTTCAATAAAAAACAAAAGAACGAATTATCAATCGAATAGAACTCTCAAAGGATTCACTTTATAACAGTAAAAATGCGTAATATCGATAGATTTAGGTGGATCAGTGCCAACCGGTCGAAAAATATATAAACCACTGGATTGTGCTGAAATTCCGTCGCTACTCGAACCTTGAAAACCATTTTAATCATTTAAGTCTCCATCATTTAACAAAAAAAGTCTTACTTAGATAGTAAGCAAAATTTTGTTGAAATTGAATTTCTTTTTTTAAAGCTTTGATTTGAATTGAACTTATTGAACCTTTTTCATCGACATTTAAAACATAAAACTAATGAAGAGAAAAAAAGAAGAATGAATCGAGCAAAGTTATCATTCTACTTGATTTTCAATGGAACATTTTTCTTTCGAAATTGAGTATGGTTCAATTGTTTCCTGTTGACCTAAGATAACGGCGAAGTCGTTGTTTTCTTTTGTCTCGAATATAAACTAAATCTTCGTGTTTTTACTTGTGCTAACAAATGGAATTGCTTGTAAACTCAATGGTGGTACAGTGACACGAACGATGAGTTCATTGAATTGATTTCGAGCGTATTCAATTGGAACTGCTTGTAAAATTGGCGAGAGTTTGATGATCTATGTTTTTGAAAAGATTTATTTGGTTTTTTTGTTTTGAAAAAATAAGAATTTTACTCCAATTTCAAGAACATTAATTGAATTTTTCTCAGCTACTTCCGTATCGAGTCGAATCTTTTGTTGTTCAGCGAGAGGAATACGTAACCAAACGTGATTTGCCACTGATGATGGATTGTAAACCATAACTGAGAACTACGATGATATGAAAAAACAAATGTTGATAAAGTAAATGAATTCAATCGAATTACTTTTTCAAGTTTAGCTAATGGTTGACAATAACTTTCGTTTAAACGACAGAAGAACAACGGTGTCGACCAATTGGTTGTACTCGAAGGTGTTAGAATACGTTGATAGATCGACAGAAGTGATTTCTACGGTAATGAGGAAAAGGATGAGTATTATCTTCGATGAAATAAATGTTTTACTTGTGCAGATTGTTCAGCTCGATGAATTCTCTGTAATGCATCTTCGATATGGACCATTGGACTTGTTCCACTAGTAAAAAAAAAAGAATTTGTATTTAAAGAAAAATTAAATATTCAATTATTGAATTACGTGATCGTATCATGATGCTGTAATAAACCCATCGTATCAGCTAATTGAAATAAAATATTAAAATCAACGTGTTTCTCAACAAGACTCAACTGTCGAACCGACTTAAACAAAAAAACAAAACATATAACATTCTCTCGATCATGATTTCGTTTTCTTTTACTTGATGAAGAGTACTTAACGATCGTTCGTAGAGTTTCAAGCCCGGTCTTGACGTATAAAAACCTGTCCAAAACGCATGAGCTCGATGTGCATAGGACATAAAATCTCCTTCTCGCACTGGCCACGTACGTTTTTCCTTCGAAAGTGCATGAACAAAACACGTTGGATTTGAATAATGAACGTGGAATTTTTTTCCAGTTGAATTCTTTTGCTAAAAACACGAAAAAGCAATTCATCAATGAAATCTTTCGCTGGTATCCTACGAGATTATTAATTGTTTCGATCATGGCATCGATATTTTGAAAATATTTCGTCGCATCTTCATACTCGAAATCACCGCCATAGATAACAGCGATGTTATTCGTTTGATAACGTTCATGCTGACTTTGTAATTCCCTAAGTAAACGTTGACTATAACCACTTGATGATTCACTAATTGTTTCTGTATCCGATGGTCTCTAGAGTTTAATTTTCGAAATGAATAAAAGCTTTTCTTTCTCGTATGAACTACGCTTACTAATAAACTTCCGGCAACATCCGATTTTAATCCTAAAGTTTCCGGTGGATGATAAAGATTCGGAAGAATACCCGTGAATAACCAACGTTGATTTTCAGCTAAATCAAACGGAAAAAAAAAGACTTTTTTATTAATAAAACATCGGGTTTTGTTTTACGAGCATTTTCATTAACTTTCCAAATCATTTGTAAGGTTTTTTCAGCTGTTCGTTGATCTTTTTCTTGATAATCTAATCGACCAAATAGAATCCCATCATAACCCATCTAAATCTTTTAAATTAACACAAAAAAAATTCAACATTTGATTTCTACTTGAGCAAATAGCGAATTTATTTCTTTGCCATGACCGAATAAATCCAATTGCCAGGCGACTGCTGGCTGTGAGCAAGAACGTAATTCGTTTTTAATAAAACGAAAGCCAAGTGTACATTGATCGATCATCGCTGAATAATGACTAACAGCTTCATCATTCGATGCCCAACTGCCTCCTGATATATCGATTCGACCTTGTCGAAGTAATTTTCGAATGATCTCTTTATAATCTTGATCTAAACGTTTCCACCAACGCCAAATAAACGACATTTCAGAGAAAACAAAACGACGTTCGGAATTCTCGAGTAAGGCACCCATAACATTATTGAAAATTGTCAATACACTCGGCATTGTATGTCGATAAGGAGGTTGCGGACCATTCTGTGCCTTTCGATTGTATTGAATACCGAAGAAGTATCCATCGACTGAATTTAACCAGCCCGGATCTAAATGTGTATGACAAATAACGTGAACATTGACCACATCATCACGAAGTTGTGGACATGTCTAAATAAGATTTTCGAACAAAGGAAAATATTTGAAATGATATATTGAATTTAGCTCTACACGTACTTGATAAGCACAATTCGAAGGTTCTGAAAATGTTGGTAAACTTTCGTTTAATATATTCCGTTGAGTTGTAAGAGATTTTTTTGTTGGAAAAGTGTTGAGTTCTTGAACGGGAACTGGTTCATAATCGGTTTTTGTTGGACGCTGATGGACAAATAAATATAAGATAAGCAGTGAAACAGCTAGTGAAAAAAGAATTAATTGAAGACGTGATCTTGTCGTACGTGTTGTACGAAGCTAAAATGTTGAATTATTTTTATCATGTGAAATTTCGTAAAAGAAAATTCACACTTACGAACGCTCGACGAAAGGAGATCATTGATGAGAACAATTATTCGAATAACAATCTAAGAATGTACCAAGTCATGCACGTTGAAATTAAAAGAAAAAAGTCCTCTTGAGAGTTCTCTTTTTCTTTACTATTGATCGCGCAAAAAAAACTTTGACGACGAATTTTTTTTCTTTTTTTTTCTTTCTCTCATTAAAATGTAATGTTTACATTTTTTGTTCTGTGCGATGGCAACCTAGTGATCCGATCATTTCGAGCACTGCTTTGATTTCAAAGAAAAAGAAAATAAATCATTCCCTTTTTCTTTAATAAAGAGATATTTACTCGATAACAAAATCAAATAACAATTCATTTTCGATTTTGTAATCCTTTTATATCAAAACCTATTTACCTTTGACAAATAGAATTTTTGATAAGACATCAAATCATCAATGAAGAAAAAAAACCAACAATAATGTGATGCAACTGAGGAAAAATGCATTGCATTTATATGCCCTGTACATGCAGACATGCGATAAGTAAATATCGCTGTCTTCCTCACGAGTCATAAACTGTCCATAAGGAAAACAGAACCAGAATGGTATTGGCTAGATTATGAGCGAACTCGTTTTGGCATCGCTATCAAACTCGACAAGGACAACACTGTCATCGCTATCGATTGGTATGTACTGAGCAAATGTTACCTTTCATTGATGATCATTCGCGCAGATATAATTTTATTTATTCCGGACGGTTTTAGTTTTGTAACAAAATATTTTTCTTCTCGAGCATTGCTTCAACGAACTGACTATACATTTTCAATGAAGATAAGGCTTTATGTTTGAATGTCAAAGGATTAGTCTCATTGTCTATGATCAAAGAAAAAAAAAGAGTCGCTCAATAATGATCTAGTTCACGGGGAACTTGGCTGTCAAAAGTTACGATCAGGAAAAAAAAGAAAACTTTAAAATTTCTAAATAGAAAGAAGAGAACATTTCTTAGTGTTAGCTCGAAGGAGAAAGCACAATGTCGACTTCCTTTTCTTTTTCTTTCTCAGCAAATAAAAGGCATATTGAGAAAAGAAAAGAAAAAAACTTGATTTAATATATTTTTGATTGTCATTCTAACTAATCATAGAATACGAACCAAGTATAAATAACATTCGAAGTTCTTTCTTTATTTGTATTGTACATCACAATTCATACAAACTTAACTCTAAGACCGATCGTTATTATAGAAAATATTTCCTTGAATATTAATATTTAAATAGTAAAAGACATTTTCTAAGAAAGAAAATATTTATTTATTCTCAGTCATTTTATTCTTTTCTTTCCGGTAAATGAGCTGCTTGGCCAAGTATGTAACAGCTGACATACTATTACTATAAGTAATAAGAGAGTTCTTTCTGCTTTTTTTTGTCTTTTATTTGAAAAAGAAAGCTTTTAAACGGAAATATCAATAACATCTTGTTGTTCAGTTTCATCTCGAAAGAGAACATTAAAAACTTGATTAAAAAAATTCGGATAGAACGTACACGCTCGATGACAATCGGGCGTAAAATTAATTTCCAATAATTTCGGTTGTATACGATTGCCAGTCTTTTCTAACATTAAATCAGCAGCATACAATGCTCGCGATGCTAAACATGAGCCCATGCCTAATGGCGGTTGTTCACTGATTGCACAATGAAAAGCTTCTCGGAACGTTTGAAAAATTCGTTGTTCAACATTCGACCAATGATTTTCATCTTGACCATGTTGTTCGTTGAATATTTTTACGAATGTTTGACAATTCATTTGTCGAAGAAATGCATTCGGTCGATAATTCATCACTGTAAAATGCGTTTCGTAATCATCGAGCTCATTCAATGAAAATGATTTATTAGCAAAACGAAGCCAGAAAATTTTATGAACGTATAATTTCAATGGACGAATGCTTCGTAGAAGTAACACATAACGGACATCGAATTTCACTCCGTTGCCTTCCATTTCAGGAATGTTTAATAGAACTGGCGTCGAAACATATTTGCAGGCAATTTTCGGGCCCGATTCAGGCAAACGAATAATCATATCGAACGAATTCGCTACAGACATATCAATCGAACGTGTAAGATTAATCGGCTTAATAATCCATGTATTATCAAGTTGTGTATCTTCTCGATACTAAAAATCAAATGAAACTCAAACAATTCTGTTTTTTTGTTTTTACTTGAAAATAAACAGCAAATTGCGTGAGTTCATAGCTTAAATTAAATGTTGTTGCTAACCATGGTGGACTACCTTGAGAGTCAATAAACGGATCTGTTTCTTCTTTTGAAGATGTTGAACTGTAACAAAACAAAAAAAAACAATCTTTCTATTTCAAATTTCTTGTTCGTACCCGAATAATGTCTTCCATCGTCTTGCAATTAACGATAGTAATTCTTTATTTGTAACGATATTTTCAAATGGAAATTGATTGATTAATTTGCCTTTCAAACTTTCCTGTCGAAAATCTTGCAACGGATGCATCATGAATAAAATCTCGGCTTCGAGTGGATTTTCAACTAGTTCATAATGTTGATCATTTAGATACTGTTTAACTAATTCATGATCAGTAAAAACCTTCCAAATATATTTATTATCATGAATTTTGATTGCACTTAGATCTTGTTCGAGATCATGTAGATCACCTTGATGACATTTATTATAGATATCAACTCGATTTTCTAAAGGTTTTTTAAATAGATCATCGGGAAATTCTTGATACAGATTTCGAAGAAATTTCTTTCGCGTATCAAGATTGTTCCATGGTAATAAGCGAATTTGTCGTTCTACTGATTCATGATTATCATAGACATAATTTCGAAAGATTTCCGTGTATGGTTCATCGATACGAACAATCGGATAGAATATCGTAAACATCGTTTGACTTGGTCCAAAGAAAAACGATGTACAATGAACATTAGCATGTGTACTCGAATGACGAATTGATGAACCTAATTCATCCATAATGTACCAATAAGGTTCATAAGCTTCTTCACAATCTTGTTCAGGATTGATTTGTGATGATGTTAATGTGTATGTTTGATTGTATTTCCACATACGTTGAAGAATAAGTTCGATACCTTCATCTTTATTTTCTGTATCGATATTCATCAATGCTGACATACGTTCATAAAGACCTGGTATTGTTAATAGATTTGGTCGTGCGTCTTTTATTCGATATGTCCAAGCATGATCAATAAGAAAGATGACATTACCATCCGTTTCAGGATCTAAAATTGTTTCTTCTAATGTCGAAAGATAATATTTTCTTTCGGAATTAAATTCTATTTCATCTTCATCATCAATCGGACACAATTGAAAATATTGTCCACTATCGAATATTTCAAATTTCATTTTTTCATATAAACGTCGATAGAAATGTTTAGGAATGTTATTTAAAATCAATTGAAATTCATGTGTACGAACAAATTCTTCGTATTCACTTTCATCAATCGTAGGATTTGCCATTTTTGTTCTTCTTCGATTTAAATCTATAACGAATTTCATTCTCAAATATTATTCACAACAACAAATAAAGAAAGAAAGAGAGAGAGAAAAACAGAAGAAAAAAAGGAATTTCTTAGTTTGTCTTTTTGTTTTGTTCCAAAAGCAGCGCTGCGCATATAACTGACTAAGAGAATTATTTTGAAAATTCCAGATTTGTAAATAATTTTAATAACACAACAAAATTCAATAAATGGAAAAAGAAGAAAAAGAAGACGAAGAAGACGATTTGGAATAGAATTACATACTCTTCAACAAACTGTATTACGAAAAGAAAAGAGTGAGAAAATCAAAAAAGTAGATCCGTTGTCGTCGACATGGAACTCCATTGAATATTATTTGGAAGATCGAATGTAGCTTTCGCATGGGATATATCTGATGTGAAAAGAAGTTTCTGTCGAGCTAAAATCGTGTACGATGATGATTGTTTGCATGTCGACATATCTGACGTGTCCGATAGGCTTTTATGTTGAGTACCTAATTCGTATTGATCGAGATGAGTTGGCCGAAATGTATGTAAAGTTCCTAATTTGAACGAGAATAAAATACGATTATTGAGTCAAAAACGTACAACTACCTTTCGGTTTCAAAGATTTCTCAGAAAGATTATTCGTATTAAATTCTGCATTAATACGCGCTAATCGATCCAATTCATCATCATCAACATCGTCATCATTTGGCTGTTGATGAGTTATGTTCATATTTAACTGCTGTGGCTGTTGTTGTTTTGGTTGACGATGATAATTATCATCGTTACTACTATTACTTGAACTCGATCGATCATCGTCATTATCTGAATTTGTACTACCGAGTTCAGCAAGTGCAATTTCGAACGAAGGATATTCGAATGTATCGACATTGTCAATAAATTGAACTCGAACATGCTACGAAAAAAAAGGCAAAGATTAAATTAAATTGAATGAAATTCATTTTGATTTCAAAATTTTTCACTTTTCGGATTCCTGAGTAAATCGATGATTTATTTAATCGAACATTTCCGCCGATAATATCCGGCGTTTGAGACAAGTCATTTGCAGGTAATTGCTCAGTTTTATCGGCAACTATGGGCGGTGCTGGAATCGAACTCGGCAAGGATGATTGATTGTCGCCATTTAATTTATTTCCGCCGAAGAATGTGATTGCTTTAGCTGTATTAACAACTGTACGAGAGAATTGATTTTGAATTATATCGAATTGAGATTCTTTTTTCGGTTCATCGAATATTAATGATGATGATGACGGCGGCGGTGGTGGTGGTGGTGGTGTTGCTACTGGTGCTGGTGATTTTGTGAACGTTTTTTTTGCGGGGAAATTCGTTTGCTCATTCGATTGTTGAAGATTTGTTCGATTGAATAGAGCTAATCGACTTTTAAAATCTAATGGTTGACAATCGACTGTTTCAGATGTATTCGCAATCGATGTTAATAATAAATTCGGTCGATTAGTCGAATTCGATTGATTTATTGTATTATCATCGATATGAATATTTAATGGGATTTGTTCATGTGTATTCGTTTGTCGATTAGGAAGAAATGTTTTTTGTTCATTCGAAGTTTTAGTTGTATCTGTCGGTGGCGTATGAGAAATAACGAGATCGGGATAGGATGTTGTCAGGACGGGCAGAGACAATGCTGTTGTTGTTGTTGATGTGGCTATGATCGTTCGTTTTTGTCGATAGGCTTGATCGTATGGCGAGATACTACGTGAACGATTTGTTGGACTTGATTGATCACGATGTTGACTATTCATACGGCTAGTCGATGGAGTCGAACCATTGTAAAGTTTATCGCCATCGAAACGACTCAGACGAATTTGTCGTTCGAACATATTCTTAACTGTTGTAACCGTACCTTGAAAAATAAAGAAAACTTTGTATATTTCTATTGCTTCACAAAATTCAATTAATTATTTACCCGGTTTCGGTGCTTCGTCAACATGCAATTCTGTATATGATTGTTTATGAATTGATGTTTTCTGCGTTGGATGTAGACGTCCTTGTTGTTCATCATTTTGAACTGTTGCTGTCGTCGTCGTTGTTGTTGTTGTTTCAACAATAATAACATCTTGTTTAGCTTGAATATACGATGTAATCTGTTCAGGTAGATGATGATGATGATGATGATGATTAATATTATTATTTAAATTATCCTGACTACGTGAAAGACGTGTACAATGTTTTAACGGTAATGTATTGGTTTTTGTTTGTAATAAATTCTCATTCGATGTCGACGCTTGTTTCGTAATCGAATGTTTTGATAGAGTCGAATTGAAATATGATTCATTGACTTTATTTAACAAGCGTTGTTTCATCGAATTGACAACACCGAATGGTACATGATCGTTTTCTTGTTGTTGTTGTGGTTGTTCGAAACGATGATGATGATGGTGATTGTTTAATAGTGATGGAACAAGAACAGACATTATCTGAAAGACAAGAAAAGAAAAAAATATATATAAAAGTCATGAGTGTATTATTGGATTTCATTTTTCAATCGATTAATAAACTCTTGTTGATTTTCATTGGTTGCCAACGAATAAATACGCAGAACTTTATCGCGTGATTTATGTCCATGTACAATTTCTAATTGATTCGATGGAATTTTAAAAATACTTCGCAAATAATCGATTAACTCTTGATTAGCTTTGCCATCTTGTGCATTCGATGCAATATCCATTCGAATTTGATTGTTCGAATCGATTTCACGTATTGCATTGGCTTTTGCATTTGGTCGAACATGAATATGTAGAAGAAATTGACTCGTTGTATTTACAAGAGTTTTTTTCGACATCTAAAATAAAGACATGATATCGTTTGAAAAGAACAAAACGTCAATGTCATTAGTTAAAACTTAACAAATAGACTCTAGTTAATCCATACAATCATTATTAAGAATATCATTGAAAAAATCTCGTACGAGTAAACAATTTCAAACCTCATTCTATATACATACGTACATACATGCATACGCCTTTGTTCATTTGTTCTTTCTCTCTCCCTCGTTCTCGGTTTTTTTTTGATTCAACTTGATTACGACACTACTCATTTTTTTTCTTTTTTTCTCTCTCTATATATTCTTCTTTAAAATGAAACGGAGGGCAGAGCATAACTTTATTCTTTAAAGACGAAGAAGAAAAAAAACGAGCTCGTCCATTTCCACTTGACAATGAATGGTGTGATGAAAAGAACTAACTAGACGTCACCCAACCCAACGACTACTGCTATTATATTTGGTCATGTCACTGGTCGAAAGGGTAGACAAAACTACGTGCGTATAGGCATGCGCTTATTTGTCTAAGTATATACGTGTGTGTGCCTTTCGCTCTTTCTGTCCCTCTCTCTCTCTCCTTCGTTTTTTTTTCATATAGACTGTCGTCAAACAACAATCCGTATTGAAACAAGATGTCTCGTTTTCTCTCTCCCTTTCTTCTCTTTTTCTCGTTATTTTTTTTGTATGTTCGTCTTGCCGAACACTAATTATGTGCTTATTCAGTTGACAAATTGTTCAACTGATTTTACAATCGATATTATCAGTCGATCTATCTGATGTGAGATAGATCGATGTATTATTATTATTTTTATTCTTAGTCGATGTTGATGACGAATTGGACTCGATTAATTGATGTTTTTGAGAGTAAACTTCTCGGGCATTTTCAGTCCATTTTTGTACAAAATCATGACGAATCTGTTTGAATTGATGTTGTTGTTTATTTAAATCGATCATGTGACATTTCTTTGAATTTGAATTACTAAAAAATAATCAACGATCGTGATTTCGTAATCGAACAAATTCAATACTTTGCATTCGAAATATTCAATTGACTGGCTGCTGCAATCATTGTTGTTACGTCTTGTCGACGTTGTTGATTTGTTCGATTCGAATTTTTTGCCACGTGTGACGAAAGATTATTATTTTGATTTTTAACCATTGGAGTCGACGGTGTGCTTGCAATCGATGTTTGTTGAAGAAGTTTTTGTTGTTCGATTGCAGCAATTTTCTCGTCGATTTCAGCTTTTTGTGCTAAACGTTCTAATCGATTGAGAATAATCGATAGAACCGTCATAACATCGGTGATAGGCGCAGCAAATAGAACGGTATCTTTCATTGTACTCGCACATTCTAAACTGCATATGAGTAATTTTAAATCATGTTCCAATTGAGAGAATATAATTGAAATCTCGCGAAAATCTCGTAGGTCACGTCGAGCTATCATTTTATCTGATCGAACGGTTTGATCGAATTCTTGAATTTTCTTTTGTAGATTCTGAAATTTAGCTTTCGTCTTCGGTTCGAGTACTAACGGTGCGTTTGGATAACGTAAACGACAAACGCGTAATTCGTTTAATGTTGCACGTGCACGTAAACATGCATTTCGTAATAATTTATTGAACATCATTAAATCAAAATTTAATGAAAAACGTAAACTACATTCGGGCAAACAAGCATCGTCACTGATCAAACCGATCTTTTGATTTCGTATGTTGAGTAATTTTTGAACGCGTAATGCGTCCATGATATTCAAACCGAAATCGAGCAGTTTCAATGTTGCTTCGATTAATTGATTGATAAGATCTTCAGCTTTCGAACAGGCCATTTGTAGACAAACGAGAGTGAGAGTGAGAGAGAAAAAAATTCGTTTCAACTTAGAAATCGACCGAGAAAGAGATGTGTAGTTTTGTTGTTGTTGTGGATAATTTATTATTCAATAATCGAGCAAAATAAAACAAGAGAATTTGCGCCAAATTCATATCTAAAAAATGAGTTGACTTTTAACATAAGAATGAAACTTCACAGTTATCTGTAACTAGATTTATTTTAAAATCTTTCAGAACAAAAAAAAACAAAAAAAAAAACAGCTCTTTTTTTTCTTGTGTCTTTCTCGTTTGGTTTTTAATCTACATTTTGCAGATTGTCAGTTGGAATTTTTCTTTTAAGCTTTGTCTTGTTTGGCGTTTTCACCTTCGCTTGTCATTCGTCGACGGTTTTTTTCAGGTAATTTCGATGTTATATCCTGATTAAGAATTTTCTTTTCTTCTAATCGTTTGAGAAGTGTTTGTAGTTGTTCATGAACATTCGGAACATCCAATTGAATATCATCGATATCATCGAATAAACGTAGCATACCGGTTTTTAATTGATCATAAGTTATCACAGCTGATTTAGTTAACATTTCGAGTAGATCAATTGTTAATTGTTGACCACTAAGAAAACAAAAAACAATTTAAATGAATAAAATTATTTTTTTTGTTTCTATACCGTTCAGTATTCTTTTCAAGACAAAAATCGATTAATTCATAAACAAATTCATGAGTAAAATGCGGAACATTCAATTCTTTTAAACATCGAATTGTTTCACTACGATCACCACTATCGTAATATTCATGAATAATAACATTCATTCGATCCGCTAATTCTCGAACAGGTCGAAAGCCACCTTTTGTTTTGTTGAGAAAAGAAATATATCAAAATCAAATCAATCAAATACTTTTCAAATTTACTTGATTGAGCATTCCAAACATTATTCAAAAAATAGAAATCTCCCATTGATACTAATGTTTCAGCTTTATCAAGTGCTGCTTGCATTTTCGGGCATTTCACATTGCCTTTATACTGAGAAAAATATTTGCCATTCGTATTGTCAATACATTTGTCAGCTATTGAACGTGCAATAAATTTGCCAATGTCAGTCGAACATTCAGGATTATCAAGTGATAAATCATTTAATGTTTCTAATAATGTATTGTATCCATCGGTATAATCATTCGAACGTAGAATAATACTATTAAGATCATGTAAAAGACGTGATATAAGTTCTTTATGAACATTAGATTTTTCCAAAGCCATTGTGACAATATAGGCAATGAGTTCACCACCACGTTGTTTAACATCGAATTTACGAAGACTTTGAGCAACATCTTTGGCATCACCATTGGCGAAATATTCGGCAATTAATGGTTTAACATCTTTATCAAGATTTTCGATGATTTCTAATTTCGTAAATTTATTCTCTAATGATGATGATGATGATGATTGAGCAAGAGCTTTGGCTTTGGCTTGATTATATTGTAAATCAGCTAATTCATCCTCATCTAAATCTTCGCTATATTCTTCGAGTAGTTCCGAACCGGGTAAACCCCACGTATAACCACCACCGCCACCACCTTTCTTGGCTAAACCTCGACCTTTGCCTTGTCGAGATTTACGATTGTATTTTTTCGATATTTTTGCATTCTTCTGTAAGAGATGACCGTGAACATCTGTTGGCGAGCCGACAAGTTGACTATTAGAATTTGAACCTGAATTTCGACGTATTTGAACACGTTTACGTTCGGCTACAGCTGCTGCATTGTCACCACTAGCATTGACATTTACTTGAGTATTGTCCGAACGTGTTGAACCTAATTGAGCAATTAATGCGTCTATTTCGGCTTTGTCTGTGGCTGATGAACTCATTTCGTTAAGTTATACTTAGTAAATGAACAAAACAACCTAATTGAATAGTAATGGACGTTGAAAGTTTTATTTATTGCGTAGCAATCTAAAGTAGTTTTTGAATAGTCGAATTTTAAAAATAGATGAAAAGAAACAAACGAAAGAGAGAGAGAGAGAAAAAAAACGCATGCACACATACACTACGCACATTTCTTCTTCTTTTCTTTCTCTTCTTTCGCGTAAACCTTTGTTAAATATAAAAGAAAAGAAGGACAAGAAGAAAAAAAAACCTATTTATCTATATAAAAGAAATAAATAAACATATATCTTTTAATGTTTATCAAATGTATGTTTTACCGTAAATCGAGTAATCGATAGTTAACGAATGATAAGAAATCACTTGTCTAATTTTTAAGTTTATGACATAGATAAATTTCAATGATTGAAAATATGAAACATATACGAAAAGAAATATTTATTTTCATGATTAGTTTTCAAAGTTTGACTTTTTAACGATTTCTTTACGCGAATATTAGATGGCGTTATTGATCGTACGACGAGTAGAGGAGGACGTCGCTGCTGCTGCACGAAAGTTACAATTTCGATCATTTTAATTGTTTAAAGTCTAATAGTACTTTGTTTTTGTGGACTTTATTGTCAATTGCATAAATATGATTCATACAATAGACCCAACTCAAAAACTTCTATCGTGCATCATAATAACCGAAAACGATGACTTAAAACAAACATATTTCAATTTATATCTGAGGTTTCTCATGAACATTTTTATGTTAGTCATGTTGTACGTTGGTTAGTGAAAAATGCGATTGTATACCGAATCGTTTATTCGACAAGATTCTACGTGAAATCGATTTCCATCTCTTTCGTAACATGATCATGAACAAAAGCTGATCTTCATAATTTCACATGACAGTACATCGAAACACAATAATTTCGTATACATTCAGTTTTTTTAATGGTAGCCATCAACAATTGTGGTTGTTTTCTCTTTCAGAATATAAAATAAAAACATCCTGCAGACAGATTTTCTTTACTATCAATAAGAAAATGAAACTGCTATCGTATCAATGAATTCATTATCATCTTGATCATATTGTATTCAACGTTACATTATCTGAATAGTTACATACGGCGTTCTGTTCTTTTTTTCATGTACTGAGATCGAAAAATGCTAAATCGCTATTGTGTATACACTTTCTCAGGTTCATATACGCAAATACATTGTTTAGCAAATCAGTTACACCAAGTTCGCATACTTTATAAATCACAATAAACAATTTTCAAATAAAATGTGTACATATATTAGTCTATTCATACTACAATCAGTAAGCTTCTTTATTTTCATTTTCGGATTAAGTTAACACAGCAGATGGAATCTCTTTTTCATTTCTTTGATATATTCTTCAAGTGTTGTAATATTTGGATGATCTGCAGGAAGATTTTTCTTTTTAATTTCTAGTGATTTTTGATAAGATTCAAAGGCTTTTGAATACTCCCCCATGCTATCATACACTAATCCGATGTTGTTGTGAGAACCAGCTATATCAGGATGATCTGCGGGTAGACTTTGTTTCAAAATTTCCAGTGATTTTTGATGATATTCAAGGGCTTTGGAATACTCGCCCATGGTTTTATGCACTAATCCAATGTTATTGTAAGAAGTAGCTATATCAGGATGATCTGCAGGAAGACTTTTCTTTCTAATTTCTAGTGATTTTTGATAAGATTCAAAGGCTTTGGAATACTCCCTCATGCTATGATACACTAATCCGATGTTGTTGTGAGAACCAGCTATATCAGGATGATCTACAGGAAAACTTTTCTTTCTAATTTCTAGTGATTTTTGATAATATTCAAGGGCTTTGGAATATTCGGCCATTCGATAATACACTAATCCGATGTTGCCGTGAAATGTAGCCATATCTGGATGATCTGCAGGAAAACTTTTCTTTCTAATTTCTAGTGA
>ERZ778019.585-NODE-585-length-65759-cov-12.908529_pt1 | contig 65759 bp, 57 predicted proteins | sample MGYA00375749_ERZ778019 | MGnify/ENA primary metagenome ERZ778019 (study PRJEB29350, sample SAMN05389821) | bioreactor metagenome | isolation source: Ammonium sulfate bioreactor | place: South Africa: University of Cape Town | collected 2014-03-17 ... | reverse complement strand
TTTTTTGTATATATTTAGGATTTTTAAATATTGAATAATATATTTAAAAACAAAACATGCGATTTTCAAATTCGAAAAATAATGATACAACATTATGTATTGATGAGCATGAGAATACATCATGTTCATCATCATCATCATCACCATTAACAAAACGAGAATCGCATTCATCTATCCAATGTCATACCTTACGAAAAGAACATATTCCATGCTCGATAGATAAACCATCGCCATCTGCAGAATATATTTATACAGAAATTGTTAAAGCAATTGGAAATAATGAATTTATTGGAGACAAACGTTTGCTAAAACGCGCGAGCTGGAGTCCAGCTGTCCTTCAAGAACATGGTCTACCACCATCAGGAAAACGTAACGATAATGAACAAATACCATTACAAAGAAATTCTAATCGAGTACGCATGCGACCTAAAGTAGCAAGATACTATCAACCACAACCGCCACCATTACTATCATCGCAACAACTATCCAATGGAAGACCTATTTCATTTAATGAAAGATATGATCGTCTTTTATTCGAATATCAACAACGAAAATGTTCCAGTCCATCAGCAGTAAGTGTCGATATTCTTTTCAATAGGAGAAAAAAAAAGAGAAAAGAAGTCCTTATATTATAATTCGATCGCAAAATCGTTACATAAGAATAGGTGTATTTTAATAATTTTTTTTTCTGTGGATGTGTAGGTGTGTGTGTGTTGTTTCTCATGGACACAATTACCTGATAAAGACATTTCGTTTTTTTTTAATTTTTTTTCAATAGAATCGCACTAGTAGTTTTTCATTTCAACGACGTGAACCTTCACGATCCCCTTCATCGTCATCGGTGGATACAATCGTGCAAATTGCAGCACGTGCATCACCTTCAATCGATAATAGTGATTTTATTAGTGATACTTCTGCTGCATCATCGATAACAACGACAGCTAATACAATCACATCATTAGCTTCGACAATTCCATCAACAAAACGTCCATTAATTACTGATTATCATCAACAACAAAAACAAAATTCCATACATATCGATTGCAAATCATCGTCACCAGTTGTTTCTCAAACAAATATTATTTCTTCGTCATCATCATCATCTCCAATTTCCTCGTTTTCTTCTCTATTAACTCCTTCAACAGCTTCGTCGACATACACTTGTCCAAAAGGTCATGAACAGCCATTGTCGTCTCCCATAAGTTCATCTCTAAATCAATATACAAAGTTTACTTTACAAACATTAAATACTGATACAACTCGAGACGATATTGGTCCACCATCACCATCATTAACGAGTACGACACGTACGGTAATGACAATGTCAATGTCACCTAATCGTCATCATAATCAAACGCGTTCAGCAAAAGCGATCACCACTTCATCTCAAATATCTTCTTCCTCTGCAAGCGTCACCTTTCGACCGAACAATACCAATGGATTAAAACAGCAACAGCAACAACAAGATCAAACAGAATCGTAAGTGAATCTCACATTAGACTTCGTCTATATTTACTTTCTCTCTCTCATGAAATACTAATCAAAACGTATGTGGCAAGTGATTGTCAGTTCACCATTCTCGTCCGCTTTTTTTCTCTCTTTCTTCATTTTGAATTTAATTATTCGTTTCGCATACAAACGCTCACCACACGTCTCATATCTATTTCTTTCGATATAGACCAATTGTTTCTACTAACGGCTGTTTAAAATCACCGACAAATACAAATATTAATAATCGACTCAAGAAATCTGTTCACTTCGACTGGCATCTACCGAAAGAAATTCGGTCAACGACATCATCACCGGTCAAGATCAATTCTCCTAATAATTGTCGTCCGTCGGTCACAATTGCGTCTTCATCATCATCATCATCATCATCGTCTCCTCTGTCCAATGGTAATAGTAATAGCGACATTGACGAACAAAAGAAGCTGTTTGATGAACAACATCATGTCGAGACATTGAAAGAAAAAGAAAAAATTGAAACAGCGAGGACGACAATCTCTCCTAACCCGATGACCACCACCATCAACACTACAAATACAATTCTTCGTTCTTTTTCTCTTTCTCCATCGCCGCTATCGAAAGAAGAAGAAGAAGAAGAAGAGAGTAACAACGATAGCCGACGACAAGACGAAGAAGAAGAAAAAAAAGAAAATGTCGACGAACAGCCATACTGCACTACTACTAGTCGACGAGTAACAACTGCTGCTACTCACCTTCATTGTACTACTAACACAACTACAGTCACTTTCAATGACGGCATCAACAACGTCTCGCAAAAAAAAGAATCGAATAGCTCGAACAATTCAAATACAAGTATGATTGACCTCTCTCCCTCGATTTTTTTTGCTTGTGTATTTCAAACAATCTGTCTGTTTTATTTTCTTTTTTGATATGCAGATTTATTGAATCGACCCTCATCTTCAACATCTGTTCACAAATCGATGCCGTTGAATAGTTTACTTGTGAAAACATCATCACTAAATACAATTATTCAATCGCCAACAAATCCACAACAATCATCAACAGCAGCAACTACAGCCCGAAAACTAATCAGTAATGGTCTTTTAAGTCTTATTGGTCGATCAAATAGCAATAATAGCAAAGCGTCAACATCGACCGAGGAGAATAAACAATTGCGACGTACATCGTCCACCCAACTACGTGCTCAACGAAAGACGAAACAACAAACGACATTAACGACAGGGACAAACGGAAATAAACGTCTCAGTGCGGATGTTGAATCTTTTTTTCCTCGAACACAATCATCATCAATCAATAACAATCATTTGAAAATATCAAACCAAGATCCACAGATATTTGACAAGGCTACAACAAATTCGAATATCGAACCATCAACATCGATTTCTCTTGTCTCGACACAATCAGACAAGAATATCAATGCTACTTGTTCAACAAATACTGGTTAGTATATAGAGAAGAGAGAAGAAGGTCAATAGCAAAGAAAAAAATCGTTGATGATGGTGACACGTTCGTCGAGATGGAGTCTGTTCGAAGGTTGTTTGATTTCACTTGGGCGTTTTCTCTTCTTCTCGTTCTCTCTTTGTATTCTCATTTCTTCATCATTCTTATGTAATATCGTTATTTAGATTCATCGAATATGCTATGTACAAATATCCATAACAATTCCATATCAATGTCAACGAATACAACAACGACAATGATTAAATCGAACACCGAAGATTCATTAAATAATGGTCTTCTCTTTCAACCGGTAACTGATCCTAAATGTGACTATGTTTTACATAATCATCATCATCAAACAACAACAATAAAAGAACCATTCTTTCTCTCACCACCGAAATTATTATCGAACAATGATGAACCAACGATGATGCAAACATCGACACTTATCATTTCTACACCTCCACAATATCATTATTATCTCTATCCTCCAGTCAATAATTCCAATCGTTTGTCATCATCGTCATCATCAACTTCATTATCGACATCATCATCGAAAAAGAACTCGAAAATTATTTCAACAACCAATCGTACCATATCCAATGTTAGTATTAATAGTGTGAGCACGAATTCATCGTCATCCTATCCGTCATGTGAATCTCAAATGCAAGATAATGATTTTCAACAATCAAGTCAAATACCAATTCATGCCGAAGATGAAACACCATCGAGTTCGACTAATTCACATTCGAATGCAAAAATTCGACAGAAAAAAGTCGTTCAATCGGCTTTAATCGATTGGAAAACGAAATCTTCATCACCATCATCCACAATCGAACATCCACAAGATTCAATAGCAAAAACTAAACCTGTCATTCTCTCAGATTCTGTGCAAGCTTTTTGGCCTCCACCTCCGTCGCCTGTAACAATCGACAAAGATTCAAGTTTACCAACAACATTCAATATCGAACAGGTTGATTCATACCGATATTTTATTGACAAATTCGAATCAAGAATAAAATTATTTTAGACGAAACAATCTGAATCAATACTTATGTCAAATACTAATCATATCAGGTAAAGAAAAAAGACGGCCTTCGTTTTTTTTTCAATTATTCAAGTTTTATATAAACAAATAATTAATCAATCTTGTTCGAGTGAATAGAAAAAGAAAATTCTCTTATCAATATTTTCTTTTCATCAATGCTACTACTATAAACGTGTTTTATGATTGAAAGCAAACGAGAAAAAATGAACCTCTTGAGTTGATTTCTACAATAAACTCGAACGAAAAAGAAAAACACATCCGATGCATCAATCACTTGATTTGAATTCTTGTCTCATTTGCATATAAAATTCTCATTGTTTTCTAATCTTTTCTATCAACAGGTGCTGTGACAGAATTCAAATAAAAAACATTTAACATTGAATATTCTATGATTATTATTATTTCGTTTAGTTCGAATTCACCGCAACGAAATCATGTGATCAAAGAAGAAATTAGTTCGTATTCTGAACAACATTTATTCAGTAACGGTTGTCTAAGAAATGGTACGTTCGATTAACCTTGATTTATTTCATAGAACGAACGAAAAAGAGAGAAAAAAAATAAGATCTATTTCGTCGTTTTACTTATCATCACGCAACTATCTCAATGACATTAATTGTTTTTGAAATGAATATACCCTTGAGAGTATTGTGAAAAAGAAATCGAATCGGCTCCTTTTCTTCTCTCTACCTTAGTCAGTTGTTTTTTTTACATATGTATGTAAAACGATTTTATGTTCTAACTTCTGATCGATATTATGTTAAACAAGATTTGAAACGTACAATCACCCATCATTTATATACAATAAATACTTGTAGGTTTAGCTTCGAAACAAAACACAGAGCCTTTTTTTTAATCTCGATTCAAGAGAATCGATCGCGTTTTTTCTCTTCTCCTTTTCTCTCTCGTGGCGTTTAAATGTAAAGTATATAGATTTTATATTAAAAAAAAGAACAAGAAAGGCGTCAGATTGGACTACAACGTTTCTTTCCTTTATTCTCTATTCACAGTGTTTAAGCCCAACACAACTAGATTTTCGAATTTGCATATATTGACATTATTTGATTTCTTTTTTCTTTTTATTTAGCAAGTAATACTTCATTGGAAGACACACAAGCGTCTTATATTGAACGTTTACGTGAAAAATCACGTTCAATCACAATGAATACTAGTGCCAATGATCGGCAAACGTTTTTAACACGATCGATATCAAAGGACGCATTGAATAATAGCCATATGCGATTGAATCATATTTCTGAAACCAATGAAAATCTTTCGAGACCGAAATCAGCCGGTCAACCAATGCGAACCAATTCATCGAGTCAATTGAAAATGAATTCAACATTAAATACAGAAAATGATTTTCAAACCAAACGAGAATTCTTTGAAAATCGTATTTATACAGATCATACATCGACGTCAAACACATCTCTAACCTCGATACAAACGAATATTCTTCCAACAAAACCAAAATTATACACATTATCGCCATCAAATTCGCAAATGACTAATATTCATCTATCGAAAAGTCCGATGAATAATCAATTGGAACGGAATAATACAAGGTAAGAATGATTTTTTTTCTCTTGAAAAGGACAAGGCAACACATTGTTCGTTCATTGTCATCGACATTTATTCTGTTGACAAATAGATTAGCAAGTTACGTTTTTTTTCTTTTTTGCGTTTAAATAAAAATATTGACGATCATTAGAGACAGGTGAATGAAAAAAGATCAGACATTAATCGAACATTTGTCACTAGACGATTTCCTTGATTTAAACGTATTCTCAACGTTTATGTGTGAATTTTAGACGTTCATGGAATGATTTATCATCTCAACAATCACCGTCATCGTTTCCTTTGCCTGCGTCATCACAGTCAATTCAATTTCCTCCTCCTCCTCCTCCGCCCTCACACCCACCTACCATTCGAAAACCTGCTCGAATTGTGAAAGTAGTTCAACAATCGCCTCCTCGGCCACGCCCTCTTCCTGCTCCTTCCACTTCACCGTCATCAATAACAACAACAACAACAAGCGAATTCAATCCTCTCAATCGTCCACTATCAACATCGAAAACCTATTTACTCGCTAAACCCGGTCTCTTCTCCGCTTCACCAATAAATTCCTTCCAAAAACCTCCAAGTAAACCATCGAACCCGCCGCCTCGTCGCGATGAAATCGACCTGCAAACTTGTCTCAAAGAATTCATTGCTCGTTGTCCGCAACATCAACTGCTCACCGATATTTCTCGTTTGATTCTTTCCAATGAACATCATCTCAGTACCGAATATACGAGAGCACTTTTTCCGCTACCTGATCGATCAAGACGAACCCGTTCGCGACATAGTTCGGACGGAGATACAAATTCACTGACAACATCAAGCAATTCATCATCGGATTATATTCATCGAACAGTATCGAACGATAGTTGTGTTTATGATGATGATGCCTATCGACAATTGGTAAACACAATCCTTGTCTTCGTTTCATTCGACTATTGAATTTCTTTTTGTTTTTCAGGAAGATTTAATCAATAATTTGAAAAAACGTTTAGAAACTTTAAAAGAAAATCAACGAACAATTAATGACGAAAGTGAAGATAATAAAATTCTCGGTCTTAAAGTACGTTGATCAAAGATTGTCTCAGTTCAATATTTCATCGTATTTCGATTGATTTCTAGTTATCAAATACAATTGAATCCATTGGTGAATCCAATGAAATCGAGAAATTTAAATTACATATCAATGAAATCGATACTATCACATCCATACTTCTCAAATTAAGTAGTCGACTAGCAAAAATCGAAAATGATCTACTCATTTTACCCGAAAACAACGATCAACTCAAAGTAAATATTCAATTTCAATATTTATTCATCGAAAACTCGTGTTGTTTTTTTCCTTTTCAGGCAAATCTATTAGAACGACGTGAAAAAGCACAACAAAAACACGACGAAGCGAAGATATTAAAGGATGGCATCGATCGTCGTGGTCGTTTAGTAACCAATATGCTTCGAAAATATCTCTCCAATGAACAATACGATGATTACGAGCATTTCATTCGAATGAAATCAACATTATTAATGGACGCAAAAGATCTCGAAGAAAACATGTCAATTATTGAGAAACAAATCGAAATTCTCAATCATCTATCAACACTCTCGGATTTTCCAACATCGATGAATAATAGAAATTTCAATGGAAATTCTTTTAAGATTATATCGAGCATGGCCTAGTCGTTTTTTTTTAAATAATTATGATTCTAATTAATAAACATTATATTTTTTCAATTTCAATATTGTGTTCATTTTGTCTTTATAATAATAATAATATAAATATATTCACGGAAGAAAAGCTGTACTCTTTTCTCTCAAAATTTGTGCGTATGTAATACAATTGATTATTATTTTAAAACAAAAAAACGTTTAACGTACAATTTAGAAAATAGAAATTAACGCCTTCGGGTCGTCGGCGAAGTGAAAATGAATAGAAACAGGATATAAATGTGATTGCTACGCATTAATAGTAATTATGAACTATTTTAGATAGAAAAGAAATACCATTTACATATGAAAAGGATCAGTCAAATGAGAACAAAGTCTTTCAAATAAAGAATAAATAGATAGATATATTATTTTCAGGATATTAATTCTCTATTTCATTGAGCATTGTGTGTTCTTTTCTGTGGAAACAAACAAAAAATGGAAAAATAGACAGATAATTCGAAATTCGCCATTTATTTCTTTCTTTCTTTGTTGAACAACAAGCGAACAAAACGAAGATGGATCTTCCAAAAAAGAAAAATAAACTCAGTTCTTTTTTCTTTTCATTCAATTGATAATTTTGTTGTTAAGAATGATGATTTGAATGATGGTTATTAAAAGTTTTCATCAATTGTTCGGCGATATCTGCGACTGTTTCATCTAAAATCGAATGCGAATAAAAACATTGAATGAAAATATTTTCAATATTTACCCGTATATTCTTCGTTCCCGTAATAATAATCATCATCATGACTATTGCCATTAAGAAAATCTCTGAACGAAATACTCAAATCATCAAAATAACCTAAAAATGAACATATCTCAGTCAATGAGAAATCTGAGCAAATTCTCTGTGTCAAACTAATCACCATTCATTGGAGCAGCATGAATTGTCGAACAATTGACTATCACTGAATAAATCACGAGTAAGAATAGAATTTTCGTCATTGTCATATGGTGTCCCGGTGTGTGTGAAATACGAACTGTTTATATAAGAAAAATAACTAAAGGAAACTGACGTGTTTTTCTATTCTTATATTGCGTTCGTGCAAATTTATCACCTAGTTTTTCATGGTAAATTCTTCATTAGGACATTTTCCTGTCTATTTGACATGAGAAGCCAAATGTGTTATCAGCAACGGAAACTCTTAGAAATTACTTTTTTTGTTATATAGTTTTCTTTTATTTTTTTTGTTTACTATTTTGTAATAAAATGACATCGACAAGATTTCGATTGCTTTTTCTAGTGCTCTATAGAGGAAAAAGGCGAAGAAGAGAAGAAAAAAGATTAAATCGTCTGTATTATTACCATGCCTTGGCATTGTGTTCGAGAAAAAGAAAAACCATAAAAAGCAAAATGTTTTCTTCCTTCGACGAATCTTAACAAAGTTCATCAGAAGTACTAGTTATATCTAAATACGCTTTAGCATTTTCTCCAAAGACAAATTAAGAATAGAACAAGAAGAAGAGCAACAACTTATAATGAACATGCCAAATCTTCTTATCACATTCTTTATACTCGTTTGTCTACGTAAGTGTTTCATTATTCCTAGATCCCAACGATTACGAGTTTATTTCAAGAGACAAATAATTATCCTTGTCTGCGAAATTTTCAAAGTACTTGAAATAATGAGTCGGAGACATGCGAGTTTTTTTTTCTAATCAAACTTATTCTTATGCTATTCATTAATCCCCTCACTTCACTGTTCAATTGCTATTTCGACACAAAAAAAAAGAACAAGAATCTTAATAAGCTAAATAATCTTCTAGTTTCTCAACGAATGATCAATGCAATTAGCTGTTATTATTGTTCATCGAAAATTCATGGAAATGATTGTAATGATCCGTTTCCAACGAACAAGCAACTCTATTTGACAACATTCAATTCGAGTTATCGAGCTTGTGCAGTAATTAACATCATTGAAATTGATTTCATTGTTTTGTTTTCTTTGTATTCAATAGAAAATTATTTTAGCAACTATTTACGGAGGTGTGACAATTCGTGGCCCACGAATGAAATGTAATTCAATGGATGATGACACCGGTTCACTTTGGTGTTGCTATACAAATGCTTGTAATAATGATCGACAAATTCGATACCATTTAGAAGCTATTGTTTTCTTTCAAATTGTGCTATTTTTTCTTCTATATAAATCGCGTTAATGAATATAGTTTTCTTTTATTTTCTTGTCGTTCTTGTCGTTAAAAATAAATCTATCAAAAGAATTTTAAAAATCATTTGTAAAATATGACAATCGAACAGCGGAACAATCAATTCAATGACCAAGCATATCACTTAGTTCAGCCCATCTACTTTGTTTTGTCTGTTTCTTAATTATCTTCTAATTGCCTACATAAGAGATGTTGAAACAAGATATTGGCTGACAGATAACAGATATAAAACATTCATTTCGTTGAACAACTCAGTCATCTCGATGGTTGATTATTATCGGTCAAAATCAATAATTGTTCATTTTCGTTCTAATCGAAACGCAGCAATCTCGATCCATTAGTTGAAGAGTTAATTGTTTATTTCAAAGAAATGAAATCGATGAGTGAGGATTCATTCATAGAGCTTCGCCTTAATGAACACAATCGTCGATAGGAGTGACAAACAAATTTATTGAGAAACCTTTCTACGTCTTATCGTTCTTTTTTATTGCTTTTTTTTCTTCTTTTTTATTGAACCACTTTACATTATTTCTTCAAATTGATATGCACGTGCATTTTAAATTTTCAATTCCTTAGAATAACATCATTATTCTCTTTGATATTCTTTTAAGTCATCGAGCATAAAGTATAAACGAGACCATTCGTTCGAACTCAATAAACTAAAAAAAAAACTTGAAGTGCGTACACTCAGTCATCGACTAAATGAACATATGGAAATCTTCGCGAATTAATTAGAAATTTTATTTCTAAATATTCTTTCTATCTAATTACAAGTGCACTGAGAAAATAAATCAACATATCATATCAGATCATCAGTGGAATGCTAGACATTAAATATGAACAGTTGAAATAACAATCCGAATGTGTCCTTTTCATATTTATTTAACTTTCTTTATATTCTATAGATTTCGTTGGCAAGTATTTTAATTGAAATGAATCAAACATTATTTCTATACAACAGCGAACAGATGGTTATTAAATATAAATAAAAAAAAAAGAAACGAGAAGGTTGCCCTAGAAATAAGGCTCAAAAGAACACTGTCATTGTATCTTTAATGTACATAGAAAAAGGCGAAAGGCATTGACAGGAAAAAAATGGCCTGTCTTGAAGAGTTGTTCTGCATCAATCTTCAAAAAAAAAGGAAAGAAAGAATGCATGCATTTGAAGAAGAAAAACTACAAATGCAGCTGTAATAAATGATGATGATGATGATGATGATTGACGACCATAAATGTCAACAATCATTAGACAAAAAAAAGGTCTTATTTACAATCTAAATGATCATTTGTATAGTTTTTTTTTGGGGGGGACGCTCAAGTATAAATCGAGAATATTCTTATTTGATAAACAAAACAAATTCGATATTAATACGAAATATAAAAAAAAGAACGATGAACGAGAAATTTATTTGCCCATGGGATCGAATATATGTGAAAACTATTGTCAATTTAACATGTCAAACAATGAAGACAAGAACAAAAATTAATACTTCTCTTGAGTCTGTCATTAATCAATTCTCGAGCATATTGAACATATACATATATGCATATACAATATATTTGCCCATATGGTACAAGTAGTACTTCAATAGTTTATCCCGTCGTGTTTCGTTCTTTTTTTTTATGTAAACTCATTTCGTTTGTATACTGTCATAATATGATCTACGTGTGCGCTTTGAAGTATTCAACTCATTGAGCAAATGAAGATCAAAAAGAGTTGAATAGAAAAGAAAAAGAACGATACACATTTTGATTTCCGCCATATGCTTATAGATCTATTTAAAAAGAGTCGATTGCGTGCTATTCGTTTTTTTTTGTTGTCTATTGATAGATCATTCCGCAACAACAAACAATCATGTCAACGCATCCTTTATTGATCAAAATCAAAAAGAGAATGAATGAATGAATGCGAACATTAGATGTATTGGAGGTAGTTACAGATCGAAATGAGGAATAGAAAGCGGAGGGCTGATCGGATGTAAATGACATGTCTCATCTGTCATTTTAACGATCTATGGAAATGTGTTGTTCAGTGAAGTTGAAATGATATTTAGCGTTGAGAAAATTAAGACTTTGAAAAAATAGTTCATTATCGCGTGTATAACTTTATGTCTTGTTCCTTCCGGAGATGTTCTCATGCATGTTTAATGTATCTTTCTCATTTTAACAATGAATTATACAAAGACAAAAAAAAACGAAGGAAATAAAGTCTATAGATCTTTTTGGATTATCATTAAAGCTTCTTATGATAATTGACCATTTTTCTTTCGTTTCTTTTCATTACATATCTAAACAATACAAAAGATAAAAAAATATATATTAAGCGGATTAAATAAAGATTTATCTTTTTTCAAATATTAAATTCGATGTCGGTTTTCTCTCTCTTCGTCTTTCGTGCATTGTTAACATAAAATTAACATATGAAATATTTTCGCTTTATTTCATTCATTCATTCATTTTCTCTTTCTTTTTTTGTTATTAACAGCTATATCAAATATAATCACACTATGTGCTCTTTGCTGTTGTTCTTTGTGTATTGTTAGATGAATATATTGAATATAATTCACACATTCTAGTCATTTTTCTCAATTCTTTTAAAAAGTATGGTCGATCTCCTGTCAACAGATTATATCGTACTGTGACCGACAGTTCGAATATATGTGAACAGCATCATTATGACGGCGTCAAAGAGCTCCACTCATCACTCCCTCCTCCTTCTTCGCCTCCTCTTCTTGCAATGTCTCTCGGTCTCTTTTCTCTCGTTGAGTGCCAATGTGTTTGATGATGGTGTCAAATATGCAAATGTGAATTAATTCTTTCTCCTATACTCATATTCATTCACACATTGAATTCGATTGTGATTGTGATTGTATAGTTAAAAACACTATTTGTTTTTTGATAAGATCTAATCATGAAATATACAATTGATTCTCTTGAGAATTCTCATCTATGATATTAAAATTATTGCAATTGCCTATGTTGATATTTGCTTTCTTTCGTTTGAATAGACAATTTTTGTAGGTGATTGATGGTGCATTGGATACACACGAGAATCAGAGCCATGTGTTGTTTAGTTGACAGCTGGCGTTGTACAGAGAAACTGAATTATTGAACTATTGACACACGCACACACACACACACACACATATACACAGTAGTGAAGAGATAGATGAGAGTGGATTAACGATAGTAAGTAAGCAAGCAGAAGACCAAACGATGAGAACATATGCAAAAAGAAAATTATATGGGTAAATATCAAACAACTGTAAGCGAGAGAACAGAAAATGGAGAAGTACGAACGAGCAAACGAAGTCCACTAGAACAACAACAACAACACTAATAATAATAATAATAATATGAGCCGGCTTATGGGAGCTCACTTTTCTTTTTCTTTCTATGTACATACGCTTTGTATATGCGTTGGCACTAAATACACATATTGATAGTTGTTATGATAATAACATATATAAAAAAGTCGAATAGGTGGTACCCTTTAACATTTCTTAAAGACCACCTCCGCAGAGTTATTTCTTTTTATTATCTCCAACAGATGAGAACATGCAGAGCCAAATTGATTCTGACGCCTTGTCGCTGATTATTTGATTTGTTATCCTTCGGCAGAAAATTAATCAAAGAGCTTATTTCAAGTATTTGTCTAAATCATTAATATCATTTCTGCAGGCAATAATTCCATCTTATATTGGCAAGGAACTGTAAAGATTACTCTATCATCAGTCTCAATGAGAGAATATTTCATTTTATCTTGATCGTGACCTTTTTCAAATCAATACACAAGTGAAGTCTCTTTCCATTTCACACAAACTTGATGAACACATATGTAGAGATTGATCGTCTCCTATCATGAGTCTTTTTTTCACATAAAAATGTTAGATTTCTTTGTTTTAAATAAATTTACTGCGCACCATCTTGATATGTGTACACAGTGAAAAGATTATGATGACGAATGAAAAGCTACACGTACATACGAAAAGATTCTATCTTGATCATGCATACAGTGCGCACATAAGTCATCTCGTATATATATATTTTTTTTCTTGCTTCGATCATTCTTTTTTTTTCTGGGCCTCGTCTTCTCATCATCGATAAATATACACGTCTCATCTCGACAATAACTAACAGCAATAAATAGGGTATGAGTGTGCCGTCAGGCGATGCTGATTCAATCTACTATAGATAAAAATAGAGTAATCGAATCTTGAATAGGTTTTCTGCTCATGATAAACAAATGGCTCGTTTTTTTCTTCTTCTGCTTCTTCTTTTTCTTCATCTTCATTTTCTTTATTCTCTCATGTATTCTTTTTTTTTTCATTCAATTAGTTGTCAGTCAGCAATCTACCTGTATAATGATGACAGTTGGTAGAGGGTTCGATGCACACAGACACGTCTCTATTTTCTTCGAACACAAACCAAGCAAAGAAAAAAAAAACTCAATAGAGAGACAGCAGCAGCAGCAACAGCAAACGAGAGAAAGAATCATTAGCAAACAAACATAGTGAGTCCGATAAAGCAAGTGCGATAAGAACAGTAAGGAACCCTCAGAAGCAAGGGTAATTGAATGGAGCGCGAGCACGTACTCGCTTGTTCAATTCATTAGAGGCAGATCGACATCATAAAGAAGAATCAAGCACATCGAATAAAAAAAAAGAAGAAAGCGAGGAGATTGATAGACAAAAAAAGTGGAGAAAGAAATCAGATCTTCGAAATGGAGCTTTTCGTCATCATCTGGGGAATGGATCAGATGACGAGTACTGTATATATATGTTTATAAATCGGCTCGACACTGCAGCTGTGTGCTGCTCACATAACAGGGATAATGATGGATTCTCTCGCGTACATATGGCCTGAATAATGTATATATGTTCTAGCTGAGAGCAAGCAAGCCAAAGAAAAGAAAGAAAAGATCCGTTTGTGTTATGTTTGATCGATGTTTTGTGATCAATTTGTTCTTTGTCAGAAAGTGCAAAAGAAAAAAATCTGGCTAATATCAACTGTATTTGTTCTCGCCTTTCGACATTCTTGCAACAAGAGTGATAATGAATTTTCTTTTTTCCTTCTTCTTCTTTCTCTTAGCATACAATCAAACCACTATAATAAAAAAAAAAAAGAAGTTAGTTCGTTTTTTTTTTGTTGTTTTGTTCTTCGTTCTAATGATGGACACTTCATGAGACATGTGTGATCGATAGCCGGGAGCTTTCGTTCATCCTGTATAACACACAATCGATGACAACCCCGAGAGATCTTTTGTGCCGATTTCACATCATTATCGTGCACAGCATATACCACATAGCCTCAAGTAATGAACGACACGCGCGAGGTAATCTTATAACAAAAAAAAAAGCAAAGCAAAGCAAAGCAAAAGAGCGTACGAGAAAAAGAGCGAGCGAGAGAGAGAGAGAAAGAACTTTTTTCTTGCGTTCTTTTCGTTCTCCTCTTCATCAGATGAAGTTGTCAAATTGCAACCAATCATGAAGCTCGTCAAGCAGCTGTTTTTGCTTGCATAGACAGAAAGAATAAAGAACGAACGATCGACTCGGCAGAGAAATGTATGTATAATGCTGTGTACCTTCTTTATTTAGGCCACAATCAGCTGTGAGAAAAGAAACGAGAAAAAAAAACGAGAAAGAAGAGAAAGAAAAGAAATCTATGTGACTATATGACGAAAAAGAGAGAGAATAAGAGAACGACCGTTAGAGAGAAACGAGAGAAAGAGAGAGAAAAAGAGAGAGTAACGGCCTCCTCTGATGCATTTCTTGTTCAGACCCAGTGTGCGACGGCGACGACGACACCATCATCATACATACATCCCAGTAACTCAACTCTTCTATCGGTGACATACACATTTTTATGTAAGTCTTGAAAATCGAACATAGATTCCCTTAAGTTCTATTAATTTCTTCTGACTATTAGTATTTTTATTATTATTACTAATCTTTATCGTCATTCTCTTGTTTTACTTTTTCATCCTTCAACTTATATAAATCGAGACTCTACCATAAAACTATAAATATCACTTGTAATAAAACTTTCCTTGGTTGAAATTGCCTAATTAGTAATAATTATCCATAATGAATCGAGTCACATAGTTAGGAAGAACAAATTTTTATCGAAGGCTATGCATATTTTCAGGTGCTTTTCTTCTTCGATATTTTCATTTACATCGAAATAGCTTTTTTTCTTTTCATTCATCATTATCGTTGATATATCGAATGTAAGATTGAATAGCAGGTAGCAAAACGAAAAACAACACATTTTCGTTTATATATAAATGCATGTATGTATTCGTACATATATACCTCGATATGAATGATTAAAAACAGCGCAATAGTATAACTATCGTTCTTAATTAATTTTGTATTCAATATTATTGATAATAGTCTGTCACCGTTTTATTTTATATCATTATTAAAGAGAAAAAAAGCATGTTGTTCATCATCATCATCTTCTTCTTTTTGTCCTGGTTCTTTTTTTTTTGACAATTTAATGTTCAGCTGTTACACACTAGACATTCAATCTTTTCTTTTTCTAATCTCTTGAGATCTATGAATATGCATATTGGGATTCTATTCTAATGATCTTGTGTATTGAACCGAATGAGAAAAGACCAGGTGGCGGAAGTAAGAGAGGCGGGTGCAAAAGAAAGAATAGAATTGCAAGTGGAGAACAAAAAAAATTGATGAAGTAAATTGATATTCTAGATTGACAATAATGACACTACCATCGTCGTCAACAGCAATACATCCAGCTGGTTCATCATCCATTGTTTCTGTCAGTCATCCTCAATTCACACGTAATGCATCATGTCCAACTCAACGAACATTGTCATCGACAATGCATTCGGGTTTGGAAAAAAAATATAGTTCATCATCGAATACTTTACATGCATATTTCAATCAAACAAATCAACGATCAAATACAATTCCAATTCAACATCCGACAGTAAAAACAACAACAACGGCAGCGACAGCAGCAGCCGAAAATAAGAATTTCTTGCAAAAACTCAAGACTCGTATGGTTAATTTATTTAAAACAATTTCAGCTGTTAACAATAATCAAGCCACGAAAACTGATGCCATGGATATTCCACAACAGCAATCAACATTTATTTATGATCCTGAACTTGATCTACGTGAAGAACATATTTCACTTGTATCTAAACGTTTACTATCAACATTACGTGAAAGTAAAATCAAACATTTATCATGTGACAATCTCTTTCTTCCATGCAATCATATTCGAAATATTGCTCGACAATGTTTAATTATGTCAGCTGAAGAACCCTTCGGTATTATGGGTGCACAAATTAAAATAAAATTGACATTATTATCATCGAATATGACATCAACAATCACGAAATATCTTCCAGTTATACAAATCAATCCAAAGCAAAAGTCAACATTTGAAATTGAAATTGATTTGCACGAAGATACGAAAGTGTTTACGTTGAAAAATATTCTTCCATCATTTAAAATGTTCAAACAACTTAAAGAACGAGGTCCATTATATGTAAGTCCCCGGTGTTTACTTGTGAAAAATGTTTTCTATAAAACGGCTGAACCCAAACGAGCGTTCGTGAATTCATCCTGATAAATTCGACTCGAACAAATTCATTATTCAAGTATTCGACAACAAACAAAAAAAAGAAAATAGAAATCAAACACATTTTACTTTTCGACTTTTCTTTTTTTTTCTTCTTCACTTCTTCTTTTTTCTATATGTAGGCAATATTTATTCGCGTAGTTTATTGCTGTTGTCTCGTTCATATTCTAGGCAAATCATGTATCTGTTTTTCTCTATCTCGAAAATCAAGATCTGTTCGTCGCCAACAACGTTTAGTTTCAGTCAGATGACGACGTCTACGTTTTCTCTTCTTTTTTTTTCTCTTTCGTGTGAGAGTGTTTTACCGTGTCGACTAGAACTATTTATTCACTATTTGTTTGGTTTTTTTTTTCTTCTTCTTTGCCTTCTTTTTCTTCTTCAGCATCATCATCGTCGTCTATTGTTCTTTATATATGTTCAACTGTGAGAATGATTCATTACATCGCCATGTCCTTTCTTCGATTTCTATATTTTGTTTTTTTTTTCTTATTTCCTTCTTTCTGCAATTTTTCTTCTTAAGAAAAACAAAACGAAGTAAAAATATTTAATTATTAATCGAGATACAAAAGAATAGCTTCTTCTATTTATAATATCTATTTTTTGTTGTTGTGATTATCTGAAGAATCAAAAAATCTGCCATTTGCTTTTTGTCTGTATTATATACATATCTTTCTCTCTCTCTCTTTCTTATCCTCATAATCCTTCATTTCGTCTTCTCCTTTGCCATTATCATAAGCATTTTTCTTTCTCTTTCAATTCCCAAGATTCTTCGAACAATGTGTGTCATTTTTTTTTTTCATATATATTACTATTATATATATCTATGTTTATGTGTTGTTTTGTAATACGATGTTCCATATATACTTATTATGTTTTTTTGTTTCAAGTGAATCTATATCTATAGAGACATGGTTGTACCGGTCTTCCGATAGAAGCAATAAAAAAATACGAAGCAACAGACACAGAAGACAAATGAAAAGTGACTGTTATTGTTATGTGATTAGCAAATATTGACAATCACGATTTATGCTTTTCTTGTGCATTCTTTTTCTCTCTCTCTCTTTCTCGGCTTTTTTTCTCCTCCTGTTCTCTCGTTTCTTGCTGACGAACAGATGAGAATCGAGTCGAGTGCGTATATAAAACAGCTGATTGAAGCGCTTGGTTTTTTCTTTCTTTCTCTAGGCGAAGAAGCGAACAACACACAAACACATATGTTAATTTGCGCGCTGATGAGAGAAAGAGAACAGTGTGTGTGGTGTTGATAGAAGAGAAAATAATAAAACTGATAGACACATTCAGCTGATGAAAGAACGAAAGAATTTGGAATCTAGATGATTTTTTTTTTCTCCTTTTATTTCTCAAGAATCTACGCGCATTTATTCATGATGGCAATTGTTTAGTAAGCAAAAATCTAGATTTCGTAGGTACGTACAGCATACGTATGTACGTATGTTATCGTTTGTAATTTCTTCTTTTTTTTTTCTCTCGCTTCTTTTTCTCGCTCTCTCATCTTCTTATTAGAGCTTAGTATTTTGTCGAGTATATCAAAGCGATTTTTCTTTTTCTCTTTTTTCCGCTTGAATCGTAAAACGACTGTGTCGATTTTGATTTGACGATATGCGACTAGGTAAGTAGTAGATTGAAATGAATTGATTCAAATCGTGGTGTATATGGACGTGTGTAGCTCGATGACAGGAGTGAAGGTCATCGTGATATTGATAGTATTAGAAAGCAGAGAAGAAGAAGAAGAAAAATTGTCGTGATAGTACAGGCATATTGCATGTCTTTTTCTTTTCCTGCTTTTTCTTGGTTATACTACAGGGACTGTATTTGATAGTACGCTGAGATTAGAAGAAGAAGAAAAAAAACGACAACGACGACGATGGAAGATCGATCCAAAAATATATATATACAAACAAGAGAAACCAGCGATTTCGAGAGAAAAAAATGATGATTGCATAAGATTATTGCGGAAGAGACGAAGGAATATTAACAATATTGAAGAGTGTGACTGATTATTGACGAACCTCCTAGTGATAGGAATGATCGTGGCGTCAGTAATGCCTAACACGTATTCTAATCAGTAATACAAGGTCACGCTGAGAAACGTTAAAGTGAACATTTATGTTAAACAGATCTAAACTTTAAAAGGCAATATATCTTTCTCAATGACTAGCATAAAAAAATGAGCGAAATACAGTCATTTTGTAAACGTGATGTCGACATCGTTTCTTATCTGACTCGTTTTTTTTATTAGCATGTAAGCATGCGTGATGTCTGTTAAATGACGAGAATGTACCGACATTCATTAGAATGTATGTATATCTAGCGTACGTTTAGTATTCTTAATCTATGTCGAAGCAAATGTTTTTTTGGTCTCGTGAATGTGAATAAAAAGACGTATTTTCCACGTTTTATGTTTTAGATTAAAATACGAGTCAATCGAAAACGAAGAAAATAGAAACTATGTCAACGATTGCTGATCATAAGTGTTTATCGGGAATATTTGAACGAAATCTATCTTGTCCAACATCGATCATTTCAGATCGAACAACGAACACTATTCCTAATAGCAAACGTTCATCATCGATTTCCATCGATTCATTGCCGATTGAAATCGATCGAACATTTGACAATCAAGTTTCCATAAATAAGTCTTGGATCGATCGATGTAAACAAAGTCTTAAAAGTCTTTTCAAACAAATTTCGAGACCAACAACAAAACAAGGTAAATAAATCGTGATTGAATTTAGAACTCTCAAGAAATTTCTTTATCTACTTGATTTTATTCGAGAGAGAGAGAATATGCAATCTGTCGTTTATATAATCCGATTGCGAGTGCGTGAACGAGTCATGTTCGTCGAACATTTAAATTTCAATTGTTCATTTTTAGTATTGCGCGGGTACATTTTGTCTCGATTCGACTTCTGATTCCTTTTTCTTTTCTTCTCGACTGCAAACCTTGATGCAACGAAGAAAAAATAAATTTTTCTGTCAATAGTAGCCCGTCATTATTACTTCTGTTATTTTGTCAACGTAGCAGTCGTTTTAATATTTACTTTCAACAAATATTTTTATGTCCACAAACTTTCTTCTTTACTATTGTTGTCAATCTTATTAATATAAATTCTATGCCGACATTGACTACATACGTACGTACGCGCATAGATGTATGTATATTTATATATGTATATGTATGTGTGTGTGTGTATGTATATAGTAGGGGCAAATATCGATCATCAACAAAGCGAAAGAGAAACGATCTGGATTGCACGTAGAGAAATGTATATAGAAAGAAGAGATTTGTTTTCTTAATAGCAACTGTACACTATCGTCTTATGTCTATGCCGCTCGTTTGTTTGATCCATCGATCAAATTGACAAGAAGAGATCAATGGATGTATTTGTTCGATTGAATAGAAACACCATCTGACAAATTCTCGAAGACTAACATTAAATTTATCATTTCAATGACTATGATCGTTTTTCTTTGATAAATAAATTGAAGTTTTAATGCGAAGAAATGACGAGAGAGAAAAAGAAAGAAAGAAAAAAAAACTTGTTTCAAACATATGTTAAGAAACAGACGTAATTCTCATTGAATATGTAACCTTATCAGTATTCATCAACGTATCGTAATATAACATATTATTCTCTTTTTTTCTTCTTGTATATAAAAGAAGAAAATAATAATAAAAAAAAAAAGAAACGACGAAGAACGAATTTTGTATATGTACACTTGAAAAGCTCATTTGTACATGGATTGTTGAATAAACTCGATGGAGAAAGAGAAAAGGTGTTTAGGTATATTTCACGAATGTTGACAATGGCAGTTCGTTGAGGGGAGAGAGGGGAGAAAAAAAGCAACAAGGGGCGAAAAAAAGAGAGAGAGCGAGAGGAAAAGAAAGAGCGTTGGAGGTAGAAAAAGAGGAGAAGAGAGCAATAACAACAGAGTTATGTATTGTTTTAGCAATTTAGCGTTGACAAGGCTTCATTTATTCCAGAGAGAGTTGAGAGGCAGCTAAGAAACCCCATAAAGTGCTTCGAGATTGACTATATTCGATTATGATTGTACTCTCAACACACCTTGATTTTTATTTTTCTTCTGATTTTCATTATTTTTTTTCTTTTATAGATTCAATGATGGTGATCAATACAGTTTATCAGCAAGAATCTATATTTAATTACGATCCTGAACTTGATCTACGTGAAGAACATATTTCACTTGTATCCAAACGTTTACTATCAACATTACGTGAAAGTAAAATCAAACATTTATCATGTGACAATCTCTTTCTTCCATGCAATCATATTCGAAATATTGCTCGACAATGTTTAATTATGTCAGCTGAAGAACCCTTCGGTATTATGGGTGCACAAATTAAAATAAAATTGACATTATTATCATCGAATATGACATCAACAATCACGAAATATCTTCCAGTTATACAAATCAATCCAAAGCAAAAGTCAACATTTGAAATTGAAATTGATTTGCACGAAGATACAAAAGTGTTCACATTGAGACGTTTACTTCCATCGATGAAAATCTTTCGCAAATTCAAAGAACGAAGTCCATTATACGTCAGTCCCCGGTGTCTACTCGTGAAAAATGTTTTCTACAAAACGGCTGAACCTAAACGAGCGTTTGTGAATTCAACAGCATAATATTTAATTTAATGTTCAAGTATATTTTTTACGTTTAAGTGTGTCAGATTATTCGTATAGAAAAATATATAAAGTTATTCTTCATTCTAATTGTATTCATTTCATTTTGAAATCAATGTATATCATTTCTTTTTTTTTTCTTCTCTTCGTCAAAATGTGTTTTAGGCCAGTTTTATCGAGTCTCGCGTATTTGTTCTGTGCGTTCATTTTTTTTTCTTTCACTTTATGTTTGCATAAATATTCTGTTTTTTTTAAATGATCGTTGTTGTTGTTTTTTTTTCTGCCTCATCTCAAATTTTAATGTATGTCAAGTGAGAAAAGAAGAAAAAATATTCTGATTGTATCGATCTTTACAATTAAATTAATGCTTTCGAAACTACGATCGAGATTTAGTTAATTCTCATGTCAAATTCAATTGATGAGAGATTTCTTTTTTGTTTTTGCTGTCAAATGAAAGTGAACATTAGAAGAAGATAAGATCAATGTATATGCATATATCGTCTACTTGAATGAAATCGATATTTGCGTAGTTGGTTTATGATGTCGAACACGAAGAAACGAAATCAAGGTTTAAAATTTCTTTACTATTTCGACAAAAAAAAGTAAAAGCAAATTTTGACAGCTTCACAAGGCAAACATTCGTGTCAAAACTGATGATACATCGACTATACTCTTAATAAAATTTTTTTTCACCTCTCATACATAAATATTTGTTAGATTTCGAATAAATTCTCCAATATTTTTTTAACCTTTCTTTTTACTTTACTTTATGAGAAGCGAATAGAAAAAGAACGTTTTTCTTTCTTTTTTTTTATGTCAATAATTTATGCGTATCTGCTTTGCTAGTAAATAGATCGATGTACTCAGTGGCTAAGAGAAAAAAAAATCTAACGGTGATTATTCAGTTTTTCTTGGTGATAAGAATCTATGTGATAGTTTAAATGAAGACGTATTCATCATTTACCTGTCCCTTTCTCTTTCTCTCTTTCTCTGTCGTTCGCATTTTAATACTTTGCTAAAGTTCAGCTTTATGTACTTTGGATTTTCGTTTTTCTTTTTTCTTTTAATAAATGTTAATATTAAACGTTGAATTGATTTGAAAATCACTCTTGAATAAATGTTAAATGAATTTGATTTATTTCCGAGCTATTGAAAGTTCAAAACACGATTATTGATTAACGTGTAATGATGTACCTCTCGTTTATTCAATGTTTAAATATTGGTTCGAATATCAGATTCAAAGATATTTATTTGCTGAAGAGAGAAGTAAAAGTACGACGAATAAAAAAAAACGAGAAGAAATCCGATCGATAGACAAATAAACGAAGAAAATTAATTATTCATGCAAATTAATTTCTTATTCTTCTATCGAGTTGTTGAATAAGTTTTGAAAGTTCTTTCAAGAAAAAAAAACGCAATAGATTTCAGCATATATTATCGTCAAATTTCGATGTTGTTAATAAGAAAAAAAATATTTGATTTAGCTATTTTCCTTTCTGAAAGGATTATCTTGTCAAAATCAAGAAAAGACAGTTGACAAATACATGTTGACAGTCGATTATTTTACATGGGCCTCGAAATTACTGTGTTTATATTTCGATAATAAAAATCTGACTAAACGCCGACGATCTATTGTTGAATACAATGAAAAAACGAACAACTAATCAAATATTTATTCAGGCAATTTTAAGCAAAAAAAACCTAATCATTTATGTAATTTACATATATAAGATGTAGTTGAATATATCGAACTTGAATTATGCTCAAGGTCACAAACAACATTAGATTATTACTCGAGGCATGAGTAAATTCGTGTGTTGCCTATTCAATGTAATACAATAGAAAGGCAAACACCTTTTTTTTCCATTTCAAATAGTTCTCAACATTGGTTGAATTAGTTCTTTCGGTACATGATGAGTCGAATTTGACAGCATAGTGGAATTCCTTTTCTTTCTTTTTTTCTCTTCAACTTAATATTAAAGTCAGTGAGTGTAAATAAATGCAATAAACCATGAAAATGTTTTTTTTTGTATTTCTACATAAGCGAGCCCTCGAAAATTAATTTTATTTCAAACCTTGAAAAGAAATTGCCGGTGCATCTTCGTAGTAAAAACATACGAATCAATTTGATTAAAAAATCGAGCGTTCGTTTCTTTTTTTTTTAGTCTCAAAATGCAAATCGAGTAAAAGAAAAACACGACATGAATGACAAGTAGTAACAGTCTGCCAGACACATCCATTAATTGCCCTTTAATCGAACATTTTCAACAAGATATTGACGTGCATGCGCGTTTTTTTTTTCGAACTTCTGTACTGTATTTGAGCGAAAAAAGTGGATAGAGCAAAGTAAACGAAATAAAGATAACCAAATCAACACACACGCACACAAGAAAAAAAACCGAAATAGAAGAAGTAGTAGAGAGAATACGAGTCTAAACAAACAATGCACACAGATAAGTAAAATCAACAGACAGACACAAGCAACGCGGAAAGAAGAGAAAACAAAGTAATCTATTCACACACGTTTGTAGTTTTTCCTCACTTGATTCTTGTTTTCTTCTGTTTGTTTGGCAAAAAAATAAAGTGAACGAAATAGACAAAAAAAACGAAACGAAAGAAACAAAAAAAAAGTAAAATGCATCATTTTTTGTTGTGTGCAGATTGTTTGTTCGCTTTAAAATCGTCTGCTAATCAAATCAAATTTTAGTTCTCTCAATTTGGATCTATGTTTGTAAATCTATATATATATTTAAATATATATGCGTATGTATGACTAAGTAAAGAGGAAAACAAACAAATAAACAAACAAGAAAGCTATTGCATCTGTTGCATATACATGAAAGAACAAGAAAATAAATAATAGCAGATATATCCATCACACAAATCGAGGAATATGTAGAGTTAATCTTTTGGTTTGAGTGTGTTTTGTTTTCTTTGTTTTTTAGGGAGAGAACGTTTTGGAAATGATGAGGAAGAAGAAGAAGAGCAAAAAAAGTGACAAAAAGAAAGAAAATCAATTGGAGAATATAATATGTTATAGTTTTAGTTGATTTTCACAATGAGTTAAATAAGTCTTGAGGAAAAAAAAGAAGAAAAGTTTGTTCTAACGACATTCCCAAACTTTAACTGATGTATCGACACTACCCGTGATCACAAATGGTTTATTTCGATGCATATCTAAAACGAGACAAGAAGAATCGTTCAGTTATCGAATCTCTTTTTGTTTTGTTTTGGTGTCACGTACCTAGTGAAGTACAAAAATGAGTATGAGCATCAATCGTTTTCGTATTTCGTCTATTTTTTATATCCCAAACACGTAATGTTTTATCATCAGAACAACTTAATAAATATTTTCCACCTGGATGAAAAAGAAGACCACGAACCCAATTGTCATGACCGGTCTAAAACAAAAACATTTTTGGTTTTTTTATAATCGATAAATTCAAGCAAATCGTTTACTAGAATAAATAAACAAAGACCATTTGTCGTGTCCCACATACGGATTGTCTTGTCACGCGCACCGGAGACGAGATATGGACCGGATCGTGTTTGAACTTCAGTTCCGCCATTAACAACTGTTTCAGATATATTCACACCAGCTGACTCGGGTGCCCAGGCAATACATTCGATAACATTGTCATGGCCACGTAATTCCGTCTTACATTCACCATTAGGCAACGACCAGATGCGTATAGTCTATTTATACAAAGATATTTCGATGCTATTTTCGAAATAAAAATCAGAACTTACGTGATCAACTGAACAACTGGCTATTAAGGTTCCATCTTGATAAACACGAATCATACGCACCCATTCTCGATGACCAGTCAATGTTTTGATACAAAATCTGTACATATCAAATCGAATAACTCTATCAGCAATCGACTAATTTCAACTTACGTTGTTGATACTTCCCAAATTTTAATTGTTTTATCACGACTACAGGATATAATATGATCACCACTGGGAGTAAATGTTACAGAAGATACATTATGATCATGACCTAGGAATATTTTCAAATCATTATTCTATTTCAATTTCATGTTTGTCAACTAACCATGCATTGTTTTTATACATTGATAAGTTTGAAAATCCCATAGACGAATGCTCATATCAGCTGAACAGGATACTACAAACGAAAAACGATAGTGAAACTCATTTTGAAAGATGTCGAGTTGTTTTTTTTACCAAGCCATTTGCCTGTATGATCGAAGGCAATGTCTTGCACCGGTGCTGTATGACCTTTCAATGTTCGTTCATATTCTCCAGATTCATAATCCCAAATCTTAATGAATAGAAAAAAGAATATTTTTATTTTTTTCTCTAAATAAAACAAAAACATTTACTTTAATAGTCGCGTCTTCACTTGCAGATGCGATGATATCGTAAGTTGGATGAAAGACAACACGCGTCACCGTATCTCGATGACCTTTCAATTCAAATTTTTCAGGAGGTCGGGGCACCCATTCGCCAGGCTGTCGTTTTTCTCGTGTCGGTCCGCCAGTTTGAACTTCTCGTAAAGCTTCATCTAATTTAAATTCAAGGTCCATAACCTAATTTCATTCTCTCTCTCTCAAAACCATCAACATTCTCTTTTTTTATCAAAATTCTACTTTTTTTTGCAATCGTATGACCGACGTCCATTTCTTTTCCAATTGATCTTTTCTTTCCGCACTTTCATTCGCAGACTAAATACACACAAAAGCGCATTGATTTCGAATGTTCTGCTTTTCTTACGATATTTGCTTCTTGACAGAATTCTTTAAAAGATGTGCTATAGCCATTCGTCGCTAGATACTCAGCTATAGCTTGATTACTAAAACAAAAAAGAATAGATGATATATGTAAATCAATTGTTCTTACAGTTCATGTTTTTGTTTCTCAGAAAGAACCATGATAAGTAGTGACACATAGGCACTTAGGAGATCGAATAGTCGTGCAATAAATTACGAATTAAGACATGACCTCAAGATCTCGAAATAATCTACAAAAACAGAAAGCAGTTAGTTACAAATATAATCATTGCTAAACACGATGACAACTGTTTGCTTTTTTGTGTCGTTTTTCATTGGTATTTATTCGCCCATTAACTACGGTTTTGTAAGTAATTTTACAGAAAAGAGAAAGTTTGAGATAATTGGAGGTTGTATATACAAAATATTTTAAAAAATGAATTAGAAAAAGAAAAGTTAGTTTCTCTTTTGTATAGATACAATCACTGTTTTCAAGATAAATGAATGTTTATGTATATACGTATGTTTGTAAAGAGAGAGAGAAAGAGAGATTCCGAAAGGAAAAAATACTTGATTTTTGTTATACTACAATCGTTGTCTGTTCGGTATAATCTGGTGGTGGTTCATCAGTTGTTGGAATCGTTGAAACGGCTGCTGGCAACGAACGTTCGATGAAAAGGGGTTCCTCACGTCTCGACCAATCGTCCATTAATCTAATTTTAATAAAACAGAAAGGTTCGTTTTGCTTTTTTTAAAAAAGGAAATATGCTACCGTTCTAAATGTTCTTCTTCAGCTGTCGGATATCGTCTTAACAAGGCAAATGTCGATGCTAACAGCGAGAGTCCGTTCGAAATCACGATGAGATAATAAGCCACATCGAATTGCACTTCGACTTTCTTTCCTATTTTCGAACGTGTTCGATCTTGAATGTCATAGATCAACTCCGACGCCCAAAAGCATAAACCGGTTACAACTGTGCACAAAAGAACTGACAGAATATGCCAAAAAGCATGACGTCTCATAAATTTCAGTCCAAATTTCATTGGCCCTAGTGCATCTAACAGAAATCCGATCGTTGAAGAAAATATTGCTAAACAGATTAATGTAATAATCAAACGGAGAATTAATATCGAACGTGTATCAACACAGCCGACTAGTTCCATGTAATCATTGGGTTTAAACTGATAGATTTCATTCATAGGAGCTGTCGGATCCCAAGGCACAGGTGCTCGTACGACAAATAACTTGCCAACAGCAAAAAACATGCTTAAACCGATGTATTTCGAGTTACATAGGCCGCCGTTTAACCAGAACCATCGATAATCGGACAGACTAACAGCTAATGCAGCAATTGCGAACATGCTGCATGTTGCTGATGCATAATTTCGTTCGTATCGTTTCAAAATCGATGGATGTGATGAACGGGTTCTTGTTGTGGTTAAAGTCGGTTGAGAAACAAGATTTTGATCATCGGATGTTGTCGGTTCAGTTGATTCGTCGATGTTGATTTCATCTTCGGCATTGATCAGTTGATGTGCTCGATGATGATCGGAATTTCGTCGTGTAAAATTCGATAGGAAACGTGCGAATACTCGATTATTCGGTGACATCAACTATTTATTTATTTTTCTTCTTCTCAACCAAATTGAGCAAATAAGCCGAACAATCAAAATCTGTAAGATAGAAAAAAAAGATTTGTTTTGTTTTGTTTTGTTTATTTCGTTAACTGAAAGAATAAATCGTAATTTTTTTCCTTATTCATGCTCATGTGTTAACTCCATTGTAAACTTTATATGTCCTTATGCACCCTCATTTTGATTGATTCCTTTTCTTATCAATCATTTTTATTGGAGGATTCAAGTGTGTATGCCGTCCTTGATTGAAGAAAAGAATGCACTACTCGTGTTTTATGACTAACTATTGTTTACTTCGTTATCAATTGGTTCGACGAATCGAACCAAACGAATACATTTTCATACAGATGTCGCTGAAGTCCAAGATCAATATCACTTGACAAGGATGGAGTAGAAGGACAAGTTTTTCGTTTTTTGAAGGTATAAAAATCAAGAAAGTCAACGAATATGATTTATGTACATAAGAACAAGGTAATGACTGTGACAAATGATAAAATCGAATGAAAAGAAGCAAAAAAAATACAGTCTGCTTTATAAACATTGAATATAATTAAATGTCCGAAAGCAATTCATTGCACAGTCGATACACTTCGGTACGTACAAATGAACAAAATGCCGATAAACAATTTCGTTTTGTAAACAAAAATGGCGGAATAAATATCAACTATTCATCAATGAGACGTGTGAAAAATATGCATTCGAATATTATTTTATTTATTATGCAAACAAAATGGTGGTTTGTTTTAACATCCGTTCTCTTAGGATTTATTATCAGTTGGTTTTTCTTTGCTTTTCTCTATTTTCTTGTTTCAATTGAACATGGTGATTTCGTTCTCAGTGATTACAAGCAAAGTCCACTCGATAATCGAATCAATTCAACACGACAATCATCACGAATCAATCGAGAAAAATGTATACAAGATGTTCATAATTTTCTAAGTGCACTACTTTTTTCTATTGAAACTCAAAATACAATTGGATATGGATCGAGATATATCACAACCGAATGTATGGGCGGTATTTTAGTTTTAACATTGCAAAGTTCATTGGGATATTTGTTGCAAGTCATTATTACACAAATTGTTTTCACGAAATTATCTCGACCAACAGGTGAAAACGATGTTGAATGGATTGTTTAAATTAGAAAGTTTTTCCATGTTTTGTTTTTTATTCTAGGAAAATCACAATTTGTTGTGTTTAGTGAAAATGCATTGATAGCACCGAGAAATAATCAATTAACTCTAACATTTCGTATTGGTAATCTATCGGTTTCACAACTTATCTTTGCTAGTGTTCGTTTACTAATGATTCGCCAACGTAAAACACGTGAAGGTGAAATCATTCCACATCAAATCTACGATATGGAAATAACACATTTACGTAACGGACAATTATTCTTTCCTCGGCCGACAGTTGTCGAACATATCATCGATTCTCGAAGTCCATTGTATGGCATTCAACGTGACACTTTACGTAAAGAACAGTTCGAAATCATTGCCATTATCGAAGGTTCATTCGATTTCACTGGTTTCTCATGTCATTTTCGAACATCTTATTTACCCAATGAACTTCTTTGGGGATATCAATTTTCTTCATGTCAATCGACATTAAGCGGTTTTGATTATCAAAAATTTAATACCGTTGAATTGATTGATACACGTCCCTATTGGAATTATAACGAAGACGAACAAGCAACATCAACATCATCCGAAATTTCACCGGACAATGGACGACAAGTCAATCCGTTGGGTACAACAACAAACAGACAGCAGATCTATTCACGTTTACACACCATTGAATCGATTCCAAGTATTACCGTTAGTTTAGATGATCAAGAAAACGAAGATTCAATGGATATGTTGCCCACTATGAAAATCAGTTGAATCGAATGAAAATAAAGACTATAATTAATCATAGAATAAAATTAACCATCTCTCCCTCTCTCTTTTTTCGTGTTCTTGTAAACAAAATGCCAACAATTTGATGATAAGATGGTGATGATGATGATTATTTTTCTTTCGTTTTCGAAATATATGATAAGATACAGAACACTCTAGTCAGTCAAATATCAATGAGTGAACGTGAAGACAAGAAGCAATTGATCGTCTACGATGATTATGATTTTCTACCTCAATGGATTGATCATGAGAAAGGTTAGCTGAATATATTTCTTATTGATCAATGTTCGATATTTAATCGACAACTCTCTGTAGATATTTATTTCGATTGTATTGAATTGATTGATCAGAGAAGAAATTGTCTACCGTGGATTTCAGAAATGACATTTACTATTCGTCGAAAGTATGATTAACGGTTTTCTATAATGAATTACGAAATTCGAATGTTCTTTTTCGAAATAGAACAAGTTTGTTTCATCGTTTTGTGAATTTTTTTAAACGATCAACTCGATCATCATTATGCAATCTAGCTGAAGAATTCGTTCGAATCTATCAAGGACCTTTCTCCTATCCAATTGGTTATCATGTAACTCGACAGATTCGATTCTTCCTTCGATCATTTATATGTTTTATTGATTTAGTTCTACATTTCATGCAATCATGATAAATGGATATTGATTCTCGAAAATCTCATATGTAAATTGTTACTTTAATATCTCGAATTAAATCTCATTGATTTCTATATTTAGTAATTCATCATTCAACTCAATCGTATCCTCGTACACGAATTCAATTCAATTACAAAAACGTTTTCCATGTGAGTCGAGTATAAACAGTGAACAAAAAAAAAACGGCGGCGCATTTCATTTTCTTTTGATTAAAACATGTTCGATCTAACGTCGATTATTGTTACAATTGGTATTTGTCTTATTGTTATTAGTCTTGTAATAAATCTTATTCTCTTATTTATGAATAGATAGAACGAGAAGAAAGATTACAAATGAAACGAATAGAACACTTGTAAATATGAAAATTAATTTTCGTTTTATTCGTCGTTTTGTTATGACTCGATGTGCATAAATTGTTTTATCAAGAACTACGAGAAGAAGAAAAGATCGTTTTGTTTTTGATAATTAAAATTACTTTCTCGTGTTTGACTAACTGAATGAGATGTTTGAGCTAATGTAATGTACAATTGACAGATTCGATCGTTATGTTCCGTATGAATAAGAGTATTCAATTCATGAAACATTTCAAAGAGAATATCGATTTGTTTTTCATGTTTTGTCAATGATATCGGTTGAATTTGTTGTTGATCTTGTTTTTTTTCGAAAAAATTTCTAAAATTCTCAAAAAAAGCAATCTGTTGTGGATGAATAACTCGTCTTGTTTGATCGTCATTCAAACGTAGATTGGCTAGTTTTTGTTTGGTTTCATTTCGTTTGATTTCATGTGCAAGATTAGCTGGTAGATAGTCAATTAGTTGACTTTGTACACGAAGTAATGTCGATTGAAGACAAACATTTACAAGACGAAGATTATTGATTTCTTGTTGTGCTGAATGAAGCTGATCGAATATATGAATATCTTTATTTTCGAATGATGGAGTATTTCCTTCGGATAGGATCGAATTTGAATCAATCATACAAAACGAAAATCGAAATATTTTACTGCGCAAAAATATTTATAGTTTTTATTGCAGTAAAAATGTACTATAAAGTTAAAAAGATAGAAGAAAAATAAAACGATTTTGTTCGAATTTTAAGATGAATACCATTGAATAAGGTAAAGATTTCCTAGAGTATCACCAGCGACAACACCGAATGTTGTTCCATTATTGTTTTGTCTCCAGGTTTTCATTTGTGTTATCGGTGCTGGTACAGGATATTGTCCAAGAATATCTTCGTCTTGTTCATCGTCATCATTCATATCTGTATTATAATCGTTTCGACGTTGTACTCGTATGACATTATCATAACCACTAGTGAAAACAAATTCATTATTAGCCGTGCATAAACCAGTGATTGCTCGTTGTTTCGATGATAATCGAGTTTTATTCCAAGTTGTAACATCAGTAAATAGATTCGATGTTGAATAGATATCACCTGTTGTTGTGCCTAAGTAAAACAATTTTTTATCATCAAGATTTTCAATCGATGTAATCCATTCCGATGGAAATAAACTCTTATGTTCAATAGTTGATCCAGATGAAACAAGTAGTTTTTTGTCTGTTCGATCGATTAATGTTAAATCATACGAACATAATTCATTACTCGTCGATCCAATTGTTAATATACAATGATTATGTTCATTGATTGTAAGGAGAGATGATAATGGCCATTGACATGTTTGTGTTCGATAGGTTTTCAAATGTTGAAGTGATGATGTTGAATAGAGATGAAATGTTAATGAATCGAATGTTTGATTTTCACCGACAACAAAGTATGGCATGTCGTATTGACCTGATACGAATGAAACAGGTCCTGAATAGTTCGTATCCGTTCGAAGACGTTTTATTGAACATTTATCACCATTGATATAATCGAAGATTTTCCATAGTTTAACGGTTCGATCGACTGAACCAGTGACAAGAACATGACTTTGATTGTCTGAATGAATTAAAGCCATGCCAAGTATTGATTCTTCATGAGCTTTGATCGAGTGAATAATACGGAACGGTTGTTTAGACATTTTGCCTTTCGTTGTTGTGCCAGTATCCATATCAATGTCATCGTTGTTCGATGATAATAATGCCCAAACGAATAGATTTGCATCGCGTGAAACAGTAAAAACGAGAGAATTATCTCGAGAAACAGCAATCGAAGTGATTTCATCTAAATGACTGATTGGTTCTTTGATTTCGGGTGTGATTGCCGATGATGATGAATTATTATTTGCAAATGCATCAGTTGGAATTTGCCATGAACGAACTGTTTTATCTAATGATGATGTAACAATCGATTCGTTACCGACGACAATATCATTCAACGGTTGAGCATGTGCATCATAAACACAACGTTGTTCGGGATCAGTTGGACGCCATATACGAATGGAATTGTCTTCTGATGCACTGACAACAAGCATTTGATCGATTGTGTGTGTCGAACGAGATAATTCGACTTCGTGTTCATCAACAGCTGCTGACCATGAATTATTTTCATCGGAGGATTCATTGTCAGTTTTTACGGTTACACCTTTGAATTTCACCCATAGATCGCATGAAGTGATTTTATCTGTATGACCACGTAAACATGTAATTTCAGTTCCTTTATGTGACCAAATACGAACTGTATGATCCAATGAGCCCGATACAACACATCCGTAAGCAAAACTAACTGTATTAACAGAACCTTGATGACCACGAAGTGTTACACGAGCATCTTCAACACTCGATGAAACGATTTCCATAGCATTGGCATCATTGGTTGTTGTTGTTGTTTTCGGTATTGTATTCCAAATTTTCAATGTATTATCATTGGATGCTGTAGCTAATAAACCTTTATTGGTATTCGATAGCGCAATATCATTAATCCAATCAGCATGACAATGTGCTAATGTATTTGCTAAGGTAATCAAAGAGTTCGATGAGTATCGATTGATATTCCAAATATGAACTTGACCATCACGACTTGCTGATATTAATTGATGTGTTTCGTCGTTGAATGTTAAACCGGTTACTGGTGTTCGATGTTCAGTTAGAATATCATTTGGTGTAAATGATGGTTGAGCAAAATATTTCGTTGCTTTATAGAAACATATTGTCGTATCTTCGGATCCAGTTGCAATCATATTTGATTTACTTAACGCACATGAAAGTACAGCAGCTGTATGACCTTTGAGCACTGTCGAAGATACACGAGCATTTGTCTGATTACCTAGATCTTTGAGATCATAAAGTCGAGATGAACTATCACCTGATGCAGAAATAAGAACTTTTCCACATGTTCCTAATCGATGAATACGACCTTTATGATCGTTGAATTCTTTTTCTAAGGTACCATTTTGTATGTCAAATATACGAATCGAACCTGAATGATATCCAGCAATAACATATTCACCATCAGGATGAATAATAACACTCGATACCGAGCCCCATGTATGATTGCGAATAACCATTTGACATTGTCCAATTGTCGATGAAAAGACTCGAACACGACCATCATTACCAGCCGATGTTAATGATGCACCATTAGGCGCGAAATAGATCGAACTAATACGAGCTGATATCAAACCAACTTGACTACCGGCTAATGCGTTCCAAAGACGACATTCACCATCGATTGAACACGATGCTATATATCGACCATCGGCTGAATAAGCTACAGTTTTGATTGAACTTAAATGTCCACGCATAACAGATTTTCGTTGTCCATTAGCAACATTCCATTGTCGAAGGATACCATCCCAACAACCAGTTACCAACATAAAACCATCGGGATGAAAAGCAACGCTTGAAACTGGTTTCGGATGTTGACGAATTTCGGTTTCTTTTCGAGCTTTTTGAATGTCCCATACACGAACAAATGAATCCCATGAAACCGATGCAAATTGTGTGCCACGTTGATTCGAACACAAGTCTGATACTCGTTTATCATGTTTTGGTGTAAGTATATTCACTCGATGACCATTAACTACATCCCAAACTGAAAGACCACCATCGTTACTACCGCTGACTAACCGTTCATTGCCAACGAAACATAGAGCACTGATTGGTGCTGCATGACCAATAAACAATTTGATTAAACGTGATGTTGATGTGTTGTAAAGACGAACTAAACAATCGGCAGAACCTGCAGCTAAGTAAGCTCCCGATGGAGAAATAGCTAGACATCGAATAGGTTCTGTAAAGTCTTCGATTGAATATTTAATTTGTTCGATATTATCCGGTTTATTAACTCGAACGAAAGCTGTGATTTGTTCGTTGGATTTATGATTTGAAATGATCTGTTGAATACTATTGAATACAGGACTGGTTTCTAATTCGTTCAATGCTTGTTGATAGATCAACGATGGATTGACTGCTAAGATATGACTATTTCGTTGAATAAATGAACGATATTGTTGAAGATTGAGTTCATTCAATTGTTGAGCTTTTGTACTTAGTAATAAATTACTTTTCATTTTCATTGTTGAATTTGTTTGTATTGTTGTTTGAATAGATGATTTTGTTAATTCATAATCATCGATCAATGAATGAACAAGACCAACACGGCATTTTCCAGCAAGAAATTTCAAATCAGTTAATAACATTGAAAATAATTTGTATTCTTCGGCAGCATAGACGTAGAATGGTAAATGTTCGAATGCTTTGACATTCATCGATGACCATTGATCGATACTGGCTTCGGACCAATAATAGAAAGCAAGAAGTTTATAGAGCGATGTTTGTTGTTCAGTCGATCGAATGTATCGTGTTTTAACGATTTGACGAATTTCATTTGATGCAATCGAAACTGTTTGTGGTCCATCGAAAAGTTGTGGTTTGAGAAGAATATGACAATTGTAAATGAAATCGGCTAATTGCAAAGGTGTTGTCGTATTTGGATAAACGAAATTAGCAGGTGGTGGCAGACTTTTAACTGATCCAAATGAAATATTGATCAAATCTCGTAGTTCTTGTTCAGTGAGATTTTCTCTTGCCGAATAAATCAAACCGAAAACAGTGCCAACATATGTTTCACCGAACAACGTATCCAATCGTTTGAAAATTTCTAATAGAAATAGATTTTGTCGTTGTGGAATAGCTTTTAATTTTTCCGTTATTTTCTTTTCATAATCAGTCATGAGTAATAATTCTTCGCAGATTAATGTTAAATACGATGGTTTGAATGAATCACGTTTACTTGTAATAAATTTCATTTGTGATGAAAATGCATGTTCATCCAATCGTTTACCGAAACGATCCAAATGTTTTCGAACGATTTCACTACGTTCGAGTAATTCAAGATTTGAAATATCAATGAGAACATGATTGGCTAGTGTTTTACAGGCTTGTTCAACTTGACTACTTTCAGTTGCTGTGAGAATGAACGTGATCTTTTCGAAATTGAAATCTCGTGGAATGAAATTCAACGATTGAACTAACGTTTCATTATTGAGATTTTCGATACCATCGATACAAATAACGAGATTTGATGCGTCGGTTCGTGCGTGAAAGAAATCGGACATGATCTTGCATAGATCTGTGTAACTACTTGAACGTATTTGATCGAGAGGAAATTGACTGGCTACTTCCGGATGATCGTTTATCATTCGACAGAGTAAACGACGAAGCATCGAAGTACTGTTCGATGACGAACGTGTTATGCCAACGTAATGTTCATAGAGTTTGATATTGACGCCGATTTGATTGATGAGTTGATTAGCAATAGCTGCGAGAACGGCTGTTTTACCCGAACCTTGTTGTCCAGTTACGAGAATAACTGATGCTTTACCAATTGTTTTACCGACATCTTGAAGAATTTTATGTCGACTAACGAAATGTTCGAGAAACGAAATTCGATATTGTTCGTGTTGATTGTCTTCGATTTGATCGTCATCTAAGAGAACATATTCAGGTTGATATTCTTGTTGTAATGATGTCCAAAGATTATCGATGACACGTTGTGCAAATGCTTCTAAATCCGTAACTAATGGTCGATCATCGATGACACCTTGCCATGAACATGGATAACCATCGAATGTTTCGAAACCACTGGCACGTATACGTTGTTTTAGTGCGTTGATTTTGATTTTTGCATCGTCGTTTTCCGAAGTCATATCATCTGACCATGGTTTAGGCACATTATCAAGAAATTTCGAATCACGAAAATAGAAAAATGCTCGATTTTGTTTCGTTGATGTTGATTTCAAAGCGCCAGCTTGAATTTCTAGATCTGTTATACTATGACCAATCGGTACTTTGCTTATCCATGAATATCGTGGATCATCTTTTGGCACATCGTATGATGTTGGAATGTAACCATAACGTTCGCCAATAAGACCAATGAAGTAATCACTTCGATAGACTTCATTTAAACATAAGAAAACCGATTGTTTCGATTGACTTTCAGCAATACCCCAACGAAGATCGATTTGATAGAGATTAACGAACAGACTTTTAGCTCGTTGACGTAATTCGGGAAAGACATAACGTGTAAGAAGATCACGTTCGGCATGCATATCTTTGAATGTTGATGAAATGAAAACACGAACGGTTCGCCAACGTGGAACTAATGTTGTCAATGGTGATTTTACAGACTCGGATACTTGTTCATTCGTTGTTGTTGTTGTTGATGATGAATTTGTTTGATTATCTGCAAGTTTATTTAAATCATGAGCATTATCGATGTTTTCAACATGTAACAATTGTCCATCGTTGCCTCGTTCAGCAATAAATTGTAGAATTGAATCCGAGAAACCACTTAGAAAAATATCGTTTCGATTATTGAATCGATCGGATTTGGTTAACGAACATTGACTTATACTTAAATCGATACTAACAAACATCAATTCAGGATTGACTAAATAACGATATAACTCGAGAAATCGATAGACAAAATCAGATTCAGCCGTGTCCGATTTCAATCCATCGGAAACAATGATAATATTATCGAACCATTGTTTTTCAGCGATCATATTTGTTAGGAATGTTGGCGGAATGCAAACATCAGTCGTTGTCGATGATGATGTCAATTGATTTTCAGCGAGAATTTTACTCATTTGATTTAGAATTGTCTGTTGTGGTGTTTGTTCGATTTCGGTGAAGCTATCTTTCGTTTTGTAAATAATAAATCGACTTGATTCACAAGCTGATTTACACATTAAACCCATGAGAAGACCGATTTCAGCACGTGTACGTGGCTTGCCAAGACCTTTAGCTGCTTGACATGGTTGTTGCATTGCTTCACTTAAATTACAGAAGACAAATGTTCGACCTGGAATCGGTTGACAATTATGTTGAGTAGCTATTTTAACTGAACAATCCAATGCCTTTCGGTAACGTTGAATAATCGAGAGATCATAGGGCATTTCTTTAGCTGCAAGTTTCTTGGCTTTTTCTTGAGGTGTCAAAGCTTTTTTCTTTCCCTTTTCTTTTCGTGTTACTCGTGGTGTTTGACCTTCAGGTAGGGCAGCTGTAACTTGTTTAGCCTCGCACCATTTAAGAAATTCTTCTTCGAGTTCATCCAAAACTTGATAGGCCGAAAAGAAACGAAATGGAAATTGACGACTATTGATAACTGCGCCATCATCTTGCAATTTTTTCAATACCCATTGATGATGTTTTTCTGAAATGCCGACTTTGATCATGTTTCGTAAATTTCGTAGCATAGCCATGAATGGAAGTTTTTTATTATCGATTAATTCTTGCCAAACAGTCGCTTTATTACCACGAAGACTAATCTGAGTTTCCCATGTTTGAGGTGTTGGCAATTTCATTCTTTTCTTGGCACGTTCGGGCTCGAATACACCCGGCAAACGTGAAAGATAGAAAAGTTCCGATGATTCAGGATATCGTTTTCCTAATAAACACCAGACATGTTCAACTGGTTCGCTGATATGTAGCTGACGAATCAATCGTTTCAATGTAAATGCTAATCGACGAGTTTCACGTTCTTCTTCGCTGATTTTTTGCATTGGAGTGACTTTCATTGTTTCGGATGTGGTACTTGCATGAGAATCGGTTGATGATGCTCGACTTAAACCGCGACCGCCTCGACCGCCTCGACCGCCTCGACCACCTCGGCCACCTTGGCCACCTCGACCACCTCGACCTCCTCGAGTTGCACCTGCAGGCTGTGATGCATTTGCTTTTTTCGCTTTTTTCAAACGAGCTTTTTCTTTGTTGTATTTGGCTAATTGATATTTGTCGAAATCCACGAATTTCTGTATCATTACACGACGTAATGCCGATGGTAATGAACCGAAATGAATACGTTTGTCAAAGAATGTTTGATAGAGTTCAGCAATTTCAATCCAATCCGATGGTAGATTGACAGTTACTTTGAAATATTTCTTGAGAAATATACGGCAAGGATTTGTATATGCAGCGTATGCGAGGAGAAAATTGGCGGTGATACGAATATTTAAATGATTACGTGTGTAAAGAGCAGCCTGAAATGATCAACGAAAGGAAAAATTGAAGAAAAGATTTTAGCAATGATTTTGTTACTTTGAGAATAAATTCTGGATCTTGTTCGACGATTAAATTTGCCAAACGAATAAGTTCATTTCGTTTTGAATCATTTGATTTTCTCAAATCTGGTTGACTTAGTAAAGAATCCGCAAGAGAATTTAAAAAGCTTTTCTATAAAAAAAAAAGAAGAAGACAAAATATAAAAATCAATCTTCAAAAGAAAATCTCGAACCTTAATTGATTTAATTCCAACATTGAAATCATCGTCACGCGTACTTTCAAGTTTTGCATAAATTGAACTGAATGGATCGAGTCGAGGACGTTTTGGTGCAGACATCTGACGATGTAGATCAAGATTAAGACGAACCGATGCTGATTCAATCGGTCGAATATTTTCCGCATTATATTTCCGTTCATCAGAATCAAAAATCGTATTCACATTAGTTGCTGGTTTTTTGAGAATTTCACTTGTTAATGTTTGATTTATGACGGTTGATTCCAATGGTTCAGCTTTACGTTTACGACTTAAACTCGATTCAGTTGTTAATAATGATGATGATGCATTATTTGCAGTTAATGATGTAAGTAATGAATTATTATTACTACTACTACTAATACTACTACTAGGTAATTTCACAGTGGAAAGCAATGATGAACTTGTCGGAGTACTCAATAGACTCGATGGTTTCAATGAAGTATTTAGAAGACTCGATGATGTTGTTGTTGTTGCTGATGTAGAAAGACTCGATGGTTTACTTGAACTGAGTCCAGTTAATAATGAACTTGATGTGTTCAATGATGATAGAAGACTTGAACTTGTTAATAAAGAACTCGTATTCAACGAGGTATTAGGCTTTGTTGATAAAAGTGAATTCGTAGTAGACAATAATGAGGATGCTGTGGATGGCTTTTTTGGATCTGCCATTTGTCTAATTGCTCAATATTGTATAATACGTGTTGAAATAATCTCGAAAAAAAGTAGAAGACAAAAATAAAGAACAGTTTCGCTATTTATAGACGACAGAATCTGGCGCAATCGGGGCTAACAGGATTGTTGCACAAGGCAAGGAAAGAAATATTGCAAACACTGTAAATTGAGGGTCACCTTATTCATTATTGCCCGAGATTGAAAGACGATTGTGCAAGAACACCCCGTGCATGCATTTTTTTTTGTTTTTTTCTCTTTTCTCTTTCCTTTTCTATGTGATTGCGAAATCGAACGTAATATCGTTTTGTTTTACATGAGCAAATATGACAAATGAGTGACGACATCTATGAAAATGATGTAATCAGTAGAAAGTTTCGTTGAAAAAAATTCAAATGAAACAAAAATTAATTGAAAAAATTCGAATTTATAAATGAAAATAGAAAAATCTGTTCGAGGAACATCGAGGATATGAACCTAGCGACATGGATAATCTGGTGCCTTGTTCTACTCATCCATTCAGCGTTAACCGCAAAAGAAAAAGAAAAAAACCATTATTCCGATAATCTACTCGATTTTTTTCAGATAGATCGATTTAATTACATGTTCTATTAATAAACTATCATTTCATCATGCGTGTCGATCCTGTTTCGAAAACAACCTCAGATGTTCCTTGTGATTTTGCAGCTAAATATGATGATTTTTGTCGTCAATATCATTTGCTACCATTGTCAAGTGTGAAAATTAAACTTGACTCAGGAATTATTGATTTAGATACTGATACACTTCGGTAGGAATCCATTCGATATCATCTCACTCTCCTAACTATTCTTGACTTTGATTTAGATTTGATGATTGGACACCATTATGTTCTGCTATCGGTACATGTAAAACACTTCGATCTCTTACATTACGCAGCCAATATTATAATTCCTCATCGAATAATTTTGCCGATGGTAAAATAGTTGTTGAATGTTCGTGTGTTTTTTTTTTCAAATTTCTTTGTAGCTGAACGACGTACACTTAAACGAGCGTCATCAGCTTCAAAACGTCCGCCTTTATTTCAATCGAAAGAATTATTTGCAAAAATTTGTACACATATTAAAGATAGTCTTTTGATTACAACAGAACTCGTTCTACTTGAACTCGACGGTTTACCATTTCGACGTAAAGATCTCACAGTTTTAGCTCAAGTAGACGCATTTTCTTTTTCTCAATGAATTTGTTTATAAAAACACAAATCTAGGGCATTGTCAAATGTAAATCGCTCGTTCATTTTCGTTTAACTAATAGTCCAATTGGTGATGAAGGACTCGATAGTAAGATATGTCGTTAATCGAAAAAAAAAAACCAAAAAAAAATTCGTCTTGGTAGTTCTTTGTCGACATTTAAATCAAGCACCGAAAATTCGTGAAGTCGACTTTTCAGCTTGTTCGCTAACCAGTCAAGGTGCACATATCATCGCTGATCTCATTCGAGTAAGTAAATGTATTTCTACGTATTTAAAATATATGACAGCGAAAACGAAAACATGGAAAAATTCTATTCTGAAGATGAAATTAAATTCGATGTTGAACGACTCATTTGTTCATTCATATTGATATTTGTCGAATTGATTGATGATATTGGATTGTTGTCCGTGGATGAATATTGTTGAAAAGTTGTTAATTCGAGTTGTTTATTTTCTGATAATGTTGGATCGACTTCACTCGGTTGATCATTTTCATCATATTCACAAATATGTCGTTGATGAAAAAATAAAAGAAAAATAACTAATAAAATAAGTATGACTATTAATAGAAGACTTAATATGGCTGTAAGACGACCCATCGAAAATAATAGTTCAGTCGGTAGGATCGCCATAGTTAAACGAGAGAGAGCCAAAAGAAAACAACAAAAAAATCTAACTGAATAAAGAAAAGAAAATTCATGAGATGAAATAATTATTCAAATGTTATTATCGCGTGTTTGATCCTTGTTGCATGACAAATGAGATTTGACTAAGAAAGAAAATTTTATTTATAAAATATGACTGCTGAAAATAATTATGTTCATCTAATGATCTATGATTGAAATATGCCGTCTTTCTTTTTTTTCTTTAGCAACAAGGTAATCGACGACATACGGATGTTTGGAAAGAAAGTCTTCGTCATCAACAAAAAGAAAGTTTACCTTATCAAAATCCTATGCTTGATCACATGTCTGGCTTACGACGTGTGACATTAAATCAAAATCCATTAATAGCTGATCGTGGTGCAACATTTTTAGCTGAAGTTATTGAAGCTGATCTTTGGATAAAAGGTAATTTTAACAGAACAGAACAAAAAACATAACTCCCGAGAGGTGAAAGCAAAATCGTCGTCGATTTTCTTTTGTTTTATTCTCGAAACAAACGGAAATCAGCTAAATCGCTTTGTATTTTGTTTCATATTGTTTCATCTTTTAGCTCTTGATCTTCAAGATTGCGCAATATCGACAAATGGTGCAAAAGAATTTCTCAATGCTGCGAAATACAATAGTCTCATTCATATAATTGATATTCGAAATAATCCTCTCGTTGATCGAGATGTTATGGAAAAGTTAATTGAACAATTGCTAATCAATTGTGAAGATGATCGTTTATGTGAAGTAGGAAAACAAATCGAATCAAAGATTTTCATTGATTTCGTTTAGTATAAATGGTTGAAACTTGAATCACCACGACGTCCACGTTCGAAAATCGTTCGAACGCCAACAACAACAGTTGCTCATCGAGCACCGAGTTACAATTGTAAAACACCGGTCGATTCAGCTAAATTACAACGCAGTAAATCAACTGGCTCGGTCTCGACGGAACCGAGAAACGATGGCATACCATGGCGAACAGCTGCTCGAGCTAGTCGACTTCCGTAGGCGTCGTCTTAGTTCATTGTCGAAGAAAACAATCGATTGAGTTCTTTTTTAGTGGTTTCCCACCGAAAATACCAACACGTGCCTTTCATTCGTCAGAAGAATCGATTTATGGTGCTGCAGAACTTCAACAACAACAACAACAACCTTTAAAAGAAAATCCAATCGTAAAATTTGTCTCGTTTTTATTGAATTGAAACATTTTTGTTGTTTTTGAATTGTAGAGTCGAATACAAAGATTAGAAAATAAATTACGTGAAGAACGTCAAGCAAAAAAACAACTCGAAGAACAACTTCAACAAGTAATTATATCAAACGAAAAAAAATCAACAAAGAAACAATCCCATTTTTTCTATTAGGTTCTTGCAAAAAATGATCTCGCACAACGACAACAAGATCAATTTTGTGCAGTTGTAGAAAATACATTTCAAAAATTTCAACAATTCCTCGATTTTCTTCGATCAAAACGGTACATTTCACTAGTTAAAAAAACTTCAGCATTGTTTGTTATTTTCTCACTAGTTTGGGCGAATTAATCACTATGGCTGGTCTCGACGATGCTTTTACGAATCCGCTTGATGAATTACGTGAAACATCAATAAATGTTGCTAATGGATCGAATGTTAATCATCAATCGGCAACACTCGACAAAAGCGAAGATCGATCATCGAATTCTTCATCGTCAGCATCTTCATCGTCGACAGAAACAAATACGAAAAATGCATCTTAATCGTTTTTTTTCTCTCTCAAAACGAATCGAGAATGAATGTTCGCTTTTCTTTTGCACATAGAAATTCTCTTCATTAGTTCAAAATGTATTTTTTTGTCTTATTATTATTATTATTATTATTTCGACAGTTTTGCTACTTACTTAACTATTCTTGTTTTTTTTCTCTCCTCTTTTCGACAATTTGAATACACGTCGTCATTCGATGACAAAGCGAACCGAAAGATGCTTGAATCAGTGAACGAATGTATGAAAATCAAATCTTCTCTATGTATTAGATTATATTCAATAAAAATATTTTTTTTCATTATAAGAAAGAAAGAACGAGCTTTTGTTTCTCACGTTGCCCACTGATGCCATCTGTCAAGAAGAATGTAATCTGAGAGAAACATAACTTAGTAACGGCATTTATTTCAGCGATTGTTATGGTGAATTAAAACTGAGTAATATAGAGTTTCATTTGGAATATCTGTCGAGAGTAAATCAAAATCAAAACGATTAAGACAAATCTTTTTCTTGGTTGATGACAAAAGATTTGCATATCAACTAACTAGAAGTAAATTCGAGTTCAATGGATTTAACTCCAGCACGAGATTTAAGTGCTGCAACTGGCCTTGATTCTCAAGGTAAGAAATCTAGAGATTTAATTCGAAGCCAATTTGTAAAAACAAACAAATCTAGGTCAAGCTAAACGAATATCAAATGAACGGCAAATGATTGCTCGACTTGATCCTGCCGAATTACAAGATCGTTATTTACGTTTATATGATGATCATTTATTGCTTAAGCAACATGCTCGAAAACAAGAAGATAAAATAAAAAAGTAATCGATTGAAATTGAAAGTTCGATTGAGACAATGGCATTCTATTTAGATTGGCAACGAAATTAACGAAAGTTGTTGAAGATAAAAAGAAAAGTGAAGCTGTACCGTTAGGTGTGAGAGCAGGTGCTCGTGCAACTGAAACTGAAGAATTACTTGCTGAATCTCGAAATAAAGTTTCAGAATTAGCCGAACAAAATCGGCTATTGAAACAACGTCTTATCGTTGCACAACAACAACTTCAAGCAGCACAACAACTAAAAAAATCAAGCACTATGTACGAGAGTGTCTCATCAAGAATTGATACAGTAAATTTATCAATCGAATTCGATTTCATACAAATTCAAATTTTCAGGGCCAACCCAAACGTATACCATCTCCTTTACATCATAATATTCGTGTTATTGGTCCACGTGGTTCTACTAGATTATCGGGAACGACTCCTCGAGTCGATGGTGGATTGATCGAAGATGCTCGATTGGCGAATAAACAATTGTAAAATCAAAAAAAAAATTTTTCCTATCAAACGAAATCTATCTTCGTTTTTTTTGCTTTTAAAGAGAAGAATCTTTACAAAAAGCTCATCAACAATTGAACGATTATGAACATCAAATTGAAAGTCTTCGTCAACAATTACAACAACGTGATCATGAATACGAACGAAATCTCCATCAATTAAAATCTCAATCTATTGGCGGTGATTCTCGAACGAATTTACAAGAAAATATTGACATGATACGTTTACAACGAGATCTAAGAGATAAATCCGACGAATTAAGACGTTTACAAAGTCAATGTGCATCATTTGAATCGGTTTGATATCGAAAAATAAACTAAAGATCTCGTTTGAATTTTTGTTTTCTTCTAGCAAAATCGATCTTTACAAGCAACGAACGCTGAATTATTGAAAGAAATCGATCGACTCGATCGACAAATCAAAGATGAACAACAACGAGCTGTTCAATTACGTACGGAATTACGTAATGGTTCACGTTCGAACACACTTGTTCATGAAGTAGGACGAACTGGAAAGAAAAGTTTCTTTTTTTTTTCTTTATCGAAAATTGTATTTTAGTTAAACACGCAAATCGAAGAATTTCGTCGTGAATGTGATCTTTTGAAAGAAGCCAATTCGAAATTAGTTAGTTCAGCATTTAATGGCGATCGAGAACGAGAATTTCGAGAGAAAGAACGAGCTTTGAGATTGCAAATCGCTCAATTAGAAGCGACAATCAAAGCGGATTTAGGCGAACGAGGAAATCTACTCGATCGATTGACATTGGAAAAAGGTTGGTTTTACTTAATAAAAAAAAACTGAATTTGATCTGAGTTTTTTGAAGATTCGAATCGCAAAACGGATGAAGATCAACGAGCTATGCATTTGAAATATTTGGAAATGAAAGAGAAATACGATGATCTCGCTGAGAAAATGAGATTTTTCGAACGGGTTTGTTTTAATTGAAATGAAAATGCGAATTATAGTTTTCTTTGTCTCTAGGAAAGCGATATTAGTATGAGAGAAATTGAAGAAGCTTTGTTGATTCTACGAGAACGTAAACGACGTGAAGCACCGAACTTTGACTTTCTTCAAAAAGTCGATGATGAAAAAGCACAAAGTATATCATTGAATATTATCTCGAGGAAATTTATTTCGTTTTTTTTTTGTTTAGATGTGAATCGACGTGTATTGGAACTCGAAAGTCAATTAGCTGAAACAGCAAATGAATTAGAAAAGACGCGAAATCTGTTATTTATGCAATATAAAATCAATCGGGATTATAAACTCGAAGTACGACAAAGAATCTCGTTCGAAATTTCTCATTCTTCAATTCATCTAGGTCGATTTGGTTCAACGAAAAATGGACGAAAATCATGCTGAATATTCGTCTCGTGTACTTGAAAGTGGTCAATTACTCGATATACGTGCTGAACGTATTCGAAAACTTGAAAAGTACGTTTTGAGAGTGTTGAGTCCAGTGCTTATTCCGTTTGATTTTAGAGCGTTGAAAGATGTTGCTTACGGTACACGTCAATACCGTATTCAAGAACAACCAACAGCTGATGGCCAATTAACGAACGAATTAATCGAAGACGCAATCGAACTCGAACGTGGTCAAAATCTCATCGAAATTCATATCAGTCGAGCGTCATTCAACGAACGTGCTCTAGAATTCTTCGGTAAAAATACCGATCCATCGACATTCTGTTCGATTGAATTCTTCGAACATGAACTACAAATGACGCCGATTATCAAAGGTCGTGTACCTGAATTCAATTTCACAGCACAATATATTGTCAATGTCGATGATTTCCTTTTGTACTATCTACAAAAAGAATACACGACCATTGAATTACATCAAACTGTTGGTCAATCATTTCAAACTGTCGCAACATGCAAACTTAGTTTGAAACAATTAATCGAAGGTAGCCAAGGTCGATTACATGGCACAGCGAAATTGATTGCTTCGCATACGAATAATCTCGATATTGGCGTGTTCGGCGCGATCGAATATTGGGTTCGATTACGAGTACCAATGGAACAAGCGTTCCGTTTGTTGAAAGAGAAAATGAAAGCACAAGGTTATCTTGTTACAACGAGTCGACCAACAACGAAAACATCGGATGAAATCGAAAGTAAACATGAAATGGATCCGAGTATGAACGAACTTACAATTGCGATACTCAATTGTGCCAACGTCAAAGCAGCTTCATCAGATCATCAACCTGATCTTTATTGTATATACAAATTCTATGATTTCGCCGATCATGATTCGATTACGATCCCTTCATCGAACAGTCCGAATTTCGACGATCGTGTTCAATATCCACTTCAAATGGATGCCGATCTCGATCGTTACTTAAAACAATCTCAACTAACTATCTTCGTGTTCGATGATCGCGATCAAAAAGACGATCGTTACGTTGCACGTGCTGATATTCCATTGATGCCATTAGCACATGATAATCCTATTCGAGGTACGTTCAGTCTTCGCAATGATCAAGGAGAAAACAATGGTACAATGGATGTGACATTGAAATGGACGTATACGTATTTACCACCGGCTGCTTCGACACGAACACCAGCACAACGAGCGAAAGCGCCGCCAACACAACATCGAGAACCTTTGGCATTGATGCCGGACGAAAGCATTTCAGGACATAAGACAATTGCGCAGAAACAAAAGGAATTAAATGTGAAATTGAAACCAAAAGATGTTCTCGGATCGGATAGTGATAGTTCGAAAAAACCTGGTAAATCGATTTTATTTATTTCAAAAACAAAATAGATTAAATCTTTCTCTCTTTTGAATCATAGTTGTACCAAGAAGTAGCACAGGTGTCCCGGAAACAAGTGTCTCACGACCATCATTACGCAATGGTCATCAACGAACACCATCTGATGCAAGTTCCCGAGGCAAAGCAGGTACGATAAAAAGCAAAAACAAATTACAAAGTTTAGTAAATAATTTGAAAATTCTGCGATATTTTAGTTAGTTTCGATAATCGCGAAGAGCCTGAACGTGCTTCAGCTCCAATTCCATCTGAAGTTTGTTCTTGAGATTTCTCTCAAATAAACATTTCACCCTCTCTCGCTCTCTTAGGAACAAACAATCGACGATGAAACAAATCGTACTGTCACTCCCGGTAGAACAAAAACAAAAAATGATCTTTCTTCATTATCATCTTACTTTCGTTTTTAGAATCATTAGAAGAAGCCGAAAATCCGGGTGCATCAAGTGTCCGTACTGTCGATGATTCTGATCCTGACATAATCTATCATAGCACTCCTATTGCTCATTCGAAAAAATCTGACACAATTACAATTGGCATTAACGAATTAGTTCTGAATGAAAAATGTCCGATCTTCGACGATGATGGATTAGAAAAGGTTTTTGTGAGCGTTGAATTACTTCATTATCCACCTGAAGATCTCGAAACACCTGTATCATTGATGAAAGGTGAACCAAATCAAAAATATAGCTTTAATTTTCAACAAGACTATCCAGTCAATAATCCTGCAAGAAAACAACAATTGAGCAATCTCGTTGGTCCACAATCATCGGGCGAGTATGTTTTCACTTTTATTCAAATTTACAAAAACAAAAATTCCATTTCGATTTAGTATTAAATTCATTGTCGTTGCTGAACCGCATGAAAATGCTGATGAACAATTAAATTGCAAAGACATCGGTTTTGCTACCGTCAATGCAAAGCAAATCCTACGTACGGAAAAAGATTGTATCGATGCAGAGATCGATGGTAAGACAAACGAAGCTCGTATCGATAAATCGTTCGTTCTCTCTCTTTTAGTTCACGACATGGATGATGAAAACGAAATCATCGGCAGTATGAACGTCACCGTTTCGTTAATGGATGCATTGAAAAAAGTTCAAACAACCCGTCGTTTACAAACCTAAAACCGAATTTGTCAGATAGTTTGAAATGATTAACATTTTCTAGCTAGACTTTATCTTGCGAAGCTGCTTTGTGTGTTGTTTAGACAAGTTTCTATTTTCTCTTCTTCATTCTATAATCTTCGTTTTCTTTTTGTGCGTGTTTGCTCAGTAGAAATATGACAGGTGAATATCAATTAACATAAATGAATTTGAACCTACGAAAAGATATTTTATTGTTTGATGACTTTTTTCAAATAACAACAATGACAAGAAAAACAGTGAAGACACATACACACATACATATTGTACGTCTATTTTTGTTCATTTTGTCTTCTTGGAGAGAGAGAGAAAAAAAGAACACGAAATTGTCAATGAGTTGAACTCATTTGGATATTATTTAGTAAGACAAAAATGAATATTAACCGAGAACATGAAATATACATGAAGATAAGAAGCGAAAAGACAAAAAAAGCAAAAAATATTTCTCTTTTTAGTTAATAAGTTCTACTTCGTCATCGTCGGTTTGTTTGCTTTTGTTTGATTGACGTTTTTTACTTGTTGTTGACGATGAACGAACTTGTAATTGATTACGATAGGTTTTCGAGAGAACAACAAGTTGATGTTTGAGTACAGCTAAACTATTCGATGATTGAAAGTTCGGCAATAGATTGGTGTCAGCCGATGAATTCTTATCGGTGAACCATTGAGGATTTTTAATAATTAACGATGGATGAGAAAATAGAAACGTATAAAACCCTAAAAGACAAAAAGAAAACCGTTGAATTATGAATTGAATAAATCAGAAGGAAGTGCATACAATCTTGTGGAATATCGACATGTGTACGATTGAGATTTAGACAGAGGATGTGTTCGAAGCGACGTTTCGCTTTTTGTTCGGCTTCTTCGAATGTTTTCAATGGACCTAATTGTTCGAGTGCATCGAGCACTTCTTGTTCTTCGAAAGATGACAAAAATCCTGTTCGAATATCGTGTTGACTATTATTAGATGAATTCATGAAAGCTTGAGGTTTGACAATTGGCTTTCGTTGTGTCGTAAATTTAGTTGTTACAGATGGTGTAACGGAATTAAATTCCGGTGCTGGACCGTCTTCAGCACTTGGCGATTCCGAGGATTGACCAGCACGTGGTCGGCCACGTTTTTTGCTGCTACTTGAACCGTTGGCTGGTTCGGATTTAACCGGTGTTGTTTCATTAATCGGCACGGGATCATAGGAAACCGATGAGCCATTCGTTGTTTGTCCGAAAACGGATTCAGTTTTCGGGATTAACCGACGTTTCGTCGGCGGTGTTGTGTTCGAATCGGAATCGTTCGATGGTTGTTTAGTAAGTTTGATTTTCACTAACGGCGTTTTACGAAGTGCTGGAGCTTCGTGAGCTGAATCTTCGTCGTCGGATTTGAATTCGAATGTTTTCTCGGCGAGTAACGAACGATCAGCTGGATCTAACGAAGCTAAATATTTCGATTGTTCCGATTGAATGGGCACGGAGGGCGTCGATTCATCGGGCTTAGTGACCGAGTTTTTCGTTCGACGACCTTTGGATGCGACGAATTTGTCGGTGTAGAATTGAATTTTCGGTTCAATATTCTCGAGACGTTTTTCACTGGTTAGTTTAAGCGCGTCATCGGCTTCACGTACGGCCGATTCCCAATCTTCTCGACGGCCCATTGTAACTTTCAATTGAAATCGTTCGGTTAATTGTTCTTTTTGTGATTTGGTTACGGCTTTATCGACGATTTCTTGGGCATATTGAGTAAATGCTTCGACACCTTGATAGGCAATAACAGTCGTGTCCGGTACCCAGGCAAAATCAGCGGTCGATCCAAAGAAAGCAACGAAATACGATCGCTTTGGTCGAGCATTACCGCTGATTTTTGTAAATGCACGAGTCGAATCATTGGGATCACGAATTACAAGACTTGGCCACCTAGCAAAACGCAAACATTTTGAAAGTTTAAAAAAGCAAAATCGTCGAAATTTTTACCATGGATGTCCACCCATTTTCACCCAAACAACATCGGCAACATCATGAAGAACGGGAAGATTTTTCTCGCGATCTTCTTCGGTTTCTTCTTCTCCTCCTTCATCTTGTTCGTCGTCTTGTTCAACTTTGGCTTTTGATTTACTACTATTAACAGATTCACTCGGAGGTTCTTCGCCTAAAAAATCATTTTGTCGTTCGTTTGACTTTCGCTTGTTGACTTACGTTTCGATAGATTTCGTTTTGGACGTCCATTGGCGATTGTTTCGCCTGTTGTTTCGACGACTTTTTTTGTTGAACGTCGACGTTTACCGCCTTTATTCTCCGTCTCAGTTTGTTCTTCTTCGTTGCCATTCACGGGTTTCTCATCGGTTTCAACTGCAGGAGCCGCTATTTCAGCCGAGGTGTCCATGGCTGTTGGTTCGACTGTTGTTTCTGTTTGTTCCGTTGAAGACGTCATTGGATCAGTACTCATTCAAGAGAATGATTTCGTCGATGAAATGGAATAGACAATGCCGAGAGAGAAGAAAATAAATGATTTTGAATAAACAAAGAAGTCACTTTCGGTGACCAATGAGAACAGTGAATTGAAATCGAGAAATTCGTTGACAGATTTGAAATTGAAGAGAAAATGCGTTGATATTTCGAAGAAAATATTTAAAAAATTGAAGAACGGTTTTGATTTTCAGCAAATGCATAAATATGCTCGAGAGAATGCTCGAATATAGAGGTCGTTGCTAGGGGAGTTTTGATCGATTGATATAAAAATGAAAGAAGAATAAGAAGCTGTGAAGTGTGTATGTTTTACATCAATAGTATTTCTTCTTTTCTTTTCCGACAAAAGAAATGACAACAGTCGAATTCGGTGGTGGACCGTCTCTTGAAGCACGACGTCAATTTGCCAATCTCAAAGAAGGTTCACAAGTACCAAAGTAATCATAACGACAACAATTAATTAAGATTTAGATTTTCTCGCTAAGAATATTTCTCTTGAAGACAAATAAGAGAGAGAGCGTGAGGAGTGTTGTTATTTTTTCGTAAAACTTTACATATTCGTTGTCAAGTGACATTCGTCGAAACACTTCAAATGTGTGCATTACTCTCTTCTTCTGATTAAGTTATTGTAAGCCTCTAGGTTCTTTATTAAAATAATAAAACAACAACTAAACGAGGTATTTCAAGTTAAAAGAAAATAATCATAAGTAATTCTCACGCGTACATATTTCCAGGGTGAGATAATTGATTTATATGTTGATATGAAGCCATAGAAATCCACAAACTGTTGTTTTTTCTGTTCTACTATTAAAAAAAATGAAAAAAAATTTAATTTTCTCACCGAATAGATACACTGGACATATACATCAAATACGGTATCGTCATGGTCATACTTATGGAGATGAGACACATCGATTAGCACACGATTTTCCTCAATTAAAACGTTCGAATACGGACATAACACCGACTGTTAAGTTCGATCAATCGAATCCGTATGAAACACGAGAATTTCCCGATGGCATGTTGCCGGGTTATACAGGTTACATTCCTCAACGAAAATATCAACTCGGTAATCGATATCGTGTTGAAGCTAATGTTTGTCTAGCAGGAACGAAAGCTAGTTACGAACAATCGAAACTTCAAGAGAAACAATTGAGAAATGCAATTGCCGCGTATCCGAAAACGCAGAGTGTCAATTGTGAAACAGTTGTCAAACATTTTCTTGACTATCATCGAGCTTATAATCCAACGAAATGCTCTCAACAAAGTAGTTCAAATAAATGTTTTTTTGTTCGATTTTCGAAATATTAAAACTTAGACGATCATCGAGCATTTGTTGAACCGCCGATTCCTGGTTATACGGGTTATATTCCGCGAATTGGTCCAACTGATCTTAATCTCGGCTTACGTTATCATGAAGCAACGAAAAAAGGTCTCAATCGTTTTGCTAGTGAAGCGATCTATTCAACAACAAACTATCCGACAACATCTGGTCCGGTAGCCACTGCTTCCAAGTAACGTATTGATTTTGTTTAAAAAAAAAGAAAAAGAAAATCAAACCTACGAATTCTTTTCAGTCAACTCATTGAAATAACAGGTTACGCTCGATGTCTAGTCATTGTTTTCTCTTTCTCTAGATTATTATTTATTCATAAAAAGCTAATCTCTTCTGTGCTAAAAAAAAACAGCTCAATTTTTTTGTGAAATAAAAATAAAATCTCATCATTTGCTTTTGTCTTTGATTTCAGTGTAACGAATACCGATGTTCCAGCACGACCAGTAACAACATTAGGTCATCATCGAGTTTATCCACGATCGGGAATGATTCCGAAATATACCGGCTATCTTCCTCGTAGGACAACGGAAACTTGTTCGTTTTTTCAGAGTTAATTGGCTTTTGTTTTGCTTTAGAACGTAAATATCACATTGGACAAACCTATGGTGATACGAGTCGAGATTTGCCTGTTTGCTCGCATTCATTTGCTAATTATGGCGATTTCGTTCGTTCGAAAACTTCATTAGAAATGCGTACTAGTGATATTTAATACAAATTCTCAACAATGAAGAAAAGATAAACACTAACAAAACCTTTTTTCGTTTATTATTTTTGCTTTGTCTGTGATGTCTTGTGATTGATTTTATTCTTTGTCTTTTTCTTTTTTATTGTCTTTCACGTAACACATTTCCAATATTTAGTCAACAAAATAAAAAAAACAATATCCTCATTCGTCTTGTTTTCTTTTTTCATTTGATAGAACAACCTCTCGCACAATTTATTGTTTAACATCTGACAAGAAAAGTATATTTATTCATGAACAAATTGACTGATTAGTAAAGGCCAACAACGAGTTAATTGAAGAGTTACTGTTTCTTTACGAAATGCGTCGTTCATAGCTGACTGAACTAAAGTTTTTGCTACAGTCGATCGTTCGGAAATGATCTATTCATTAAAGAAAACACGAATCAATTCGGAGAATATGAGTTGTTTTTTGTGTTAAATTCACTTACAGGTTGTAATTTCGTTTCGAGTAGTAACGGATTAATAGATTCTTGAATCGGTTTAATAACTGGCCGTGGCTGAATAATCGATGTTGTTCGATTAGAAATCGGAGGTGGTCTAAACAAAAATCATCAATGTGTAAACAACAAAAATCTTGTCTTTGCCGTACTTTATCACATCGATATCCGTATCACTTCGTTCACTAAATGAATCTTGAGTGGTTAATGTACTGTCCAGTGAACGTCGTTCTCGCGTATCATTTTGCAATCGTAGTACTCGATTAATTCGATTGTCCTAATAAATATAAACGTTTTTTTATTTTTTTTTATTTTGGATAAATAATTTCAAACTAGATTCATCGGTTGACGATTGTCTTGTTTCGTAACTGTTGATTGAGATTGAGATAAGAGAATTTGTTCATAGGCTGAAGTAAATGCTAATGGATTTCCTAAAGAAAAAAAGAACTTCGATTTTTCAATGAATTTATCTTTCTTTCTCATTCACCTTCGAGTGTTATTCGTTCTAAGACTGTTAATTTTGTTATACATCGAATATCATCAAATCGTCGTATTTTATTAAAACTCAAAAATAATCTTTGAATGGGTAATGTTTCCAAATCAGACTGTAAACGAAAAGAAAAAAAAACAACAATAATTTTTATTTTGAATAATAAGAAGATGATAATTTTACCACGGAGGAGATTAAATTGCCTTGTAAATTTAATTCAACAAGATTTTGTAATGTTCGAAGATTTTCACATTTCTCAATTCGATTATAGGCTAAATTTAAGACACGTAGTCGTACTAAATGTTTGCAGTTTTCAATGCGAGAAATCTAAGTGCATAAATCGATAGATGAGTTTTTATTATTTTTGTTTGTTTTTACTTGATTGCCATTCAAATCAAGTACATCCAATTGTTTAAGTGCATCGAGATTTTTAATTTGTCGAATTCTGAATTTCGAAATAAGAAAAAAAAAGCGAAAAAAAACTGAAAATAATTTACTTATTACTCGCCAATCGAAGTATTCGTAATGATGTTAGATTATCTAGGCCTTGTATACAATCGATTTCATTGTCACATAGATCTAACACGACAAGACTAGTCAAATGATCAAGATTGGCTATTTTAGCAATGGAATTCTTTTGTAAATTAAGTAATTTAATTTGTTCATCGACTTGTAAATACGGACAAGCTAAGAGTTGTTTTCTATGCAAAACATAAAAACATCGGCTATTGTTTACATTTCGAAAAACGAAAGTGTTCACCTTTTCAAAACCACTTTGCCAGGCGTTGGTTGTGATGAAGGATTATTCGTTTCGTCACGAGTCGTAAAACCTGGATTTACACCTTGAATACTGAACACTGTGTCGTTTATAGATCGTTTGTTCATCTTTCTTTTTTCAATCAGAGAGAGAAAAAAAACAGACAAGGTAAATCTATGAATAAAAAAAGAAATGCAATTAAAAAAGTACAAAAAAAGCAGTCATCTCATCTCGAGTTGTCATGACATCGCCTCTCTTTTGTGTTTTTCTTTTCTCTCTCTCTCTCTTTCTCTGTCTGTCTGTTAATCAAAATGTATTGAAAAAAAGAACGCAAAGTAAAGAAATGAACAAACTCTTGTTGTTTTTCTTTCACAACAAAAAACATTCACACGAAAACACCAAACATAATTGACTATGAAAAATGAGAGTTAATATTGACTTGAATTTCGCCAACAACAGGAGTATTTGTTAGAGAAAAAAGATACGTATGCGTTGTTGTCGAGGGAACAAGCGTTTGAATTGGACCGAGACCTAATTGAAATGTTTGAGAATGACGCTAGAAGAAATCTCAATTCGATTCAAAGAAGTTCGATTTGTCAATCATATTTTACTTCGTGACGATTTCGAAATAAACGTAATTGACCATCTTTTCCACAACAAAGGACAAGATTTCGATTGAGAACAACTGGTGATGTATGTGTAAGAACAGTTGTTCGATCTAATATGTCACACATGATTGGATGAACGATTTGATTCCATTCGATACTATCAAGAGATTTGCCTCGAAAGACTTCCAATGTTGAAACTTCCCCTAGAAAAATCATTATACCAAACGTTTTGTTTTTATACGACGAAAAGAACAGTGTTTTGTTTTTACAAATCGTATAATCATTGTCAGAATAAACTGCGAGAAGATATTTCGAATCTTTTGACCATGTTGTGTCACTTACAGCGGCAGTATCATTCTTTAAAATAGAAGCAAACTTTGATTTATGTGTAAGAAATAAATTCGATTTTACTTGAAGAATTCCATCGGGTCGAAGATGAAATTCTCCATTTCCTAATACGTCAAACACACAGACACTTCCATTTAGTAATCCAACAGCTAAATGACTTCCATCTGTAAAATATCAAATCAATATAAAAACAAATCTTCATTCTCTCGCTCAAACCTGGAGAAAATCGAACTGATTTAACTCCTGTACTCATTTTCAACGTAATCGTTGTTATATAATACGATGACAGTGTATCATAAACCAATAATTTACTAGTTTCACTTCCAAGAACGATAATATTTCTCTCGGGATGTAGATCTGCACACGAGATCGGTTGCTACAAAACAAAAAAGTAGATTTCAATGCAAAATTTTCTCGAAAAAACAAGTCATTATACTGTCGATTTAGCTGACCATTCGACTGCTCGTGTAATATTATTCCATTTGAATAAATGTCGATCGGAACTAATCGAAAAAAAGTAATGACTATCCTTGTCACAACATAAACAAATCGATGGACTTGTATGTCCCTGTAAAAGAAAGTTTTGTAACGATGAATTCTCGTTTCGAATTGAAAATCTTTACTCGCATAATTGCATCGAATTGTTCACTTCCGAGATCTTTCGAAATGATATAGTTCGATTTCGTGCCAATAGCTAGAGCATTGGCAGTCGAACCACGACGAATAATACAAATCGAACGAATTGAACCAATATTTTCGTTCAACTAAATATTTCAAATTAAAGAAATCGACGAAATTATTTTCAAATTCGAAATTTACTCGAATTTGTTCGACAGTATTCGATTTGACATTCCAAATTTTAATCTGATTTTCTTTATTTCCAAGAACGAATGCTTCTTGACTGAGCGGTACAATTGTTTCGACATCATCCTAAATGAAAACACGTTCGTTTTCATCGATTTCTTTTGAATTGAATCGATACTTCTAAAATATTTTCTTGTACAGCTACTAATTGCGGTTCATTATCAATCAAACGCCAAACATAAACACTGCCAACTTTATCTCCAACAAGCAATCGATCACCAGCTGTATCACAAGCTGCAGCACCTGTATAAATATTCTTTTCAAAACAAAAAACAATAATTTCGTTTGTTTTTTCTTCGATGTTGTTTTACTTGAACTTCAGATTCTTTTCGTTCGAGCATTCTCAATGGTCGTATACTCCAATTAACGTGATAGAAAAGTAAATGTCGTTGACTGACACATGCTATCCATTCAGTTGTATCAAATACAAATAAAACCGAGAGAATATTATCAGATTTACACTGAAAAACAAATTGAATTCGTGAATATGATCATTGGAGTTCAATCTTACGGTGATACTGTATATCAATTCATTTCGTTTCCAATCGAGAAACAGAACAAGTTGTGGTTTATCACGTGAAGTTAATAAAAGTAGATTATCATCCGGTTTAGGCGAGAATGCTAAAAGGTTGATATAGGAACCGAATTGTTCTTTTCGAATCTCGGCTATTGTTCGAAGTTTAACATGATCCCAAATGTGTATCAATGCACGTTGATTAGCTTTTGATGAGCCGATTTCACTCGAAGCAACAATTGATTGATATTGATGTACATTGACACTAAATTCAAATACACGAATTTTATCTTTAGTTTTTTTTTTAAATATTTTACTAAGTGATTGGATTCGTATGTTGAATGTAAAAACGTTGATTTTTTAAATTTGGTTCGTATAAAATACAAATAGAACCGATAAAATAGAGAATTTCATTTTCAGGAAGTGTATATAAATTTTTCGTCAGATCATTTTCACCATCATAACCATGACTTCAAAAAAAAACAAAACAAATGAAAACAAATTTCGAGTTTATTTGCTATTGCTTACATCCAATTTAAATTGATTTTTGCGTCTTCCATGACTATAGAATTCAGAAATCGATATGTATCAAAAATGAAATTCAATCGTATTTACCTCGTTTCGATGGAAACCTTTGTTCTTTACCAGTGAGTGCCTTTCTCGGCCAAACTCGATCTAAAAACAATTCACTAGGTTTCATTTTGCCCAGATAATGTTTCGCATGAACATATTCATCTTCAGTACATCCAATAAATGTATCCGTTAGTTTAATTAAATGAAATAATTTCGAAAAACTTCGTATTTCCATAAATGATGATTTTGTTATTGCAAATAAATGTGTCACATCTTCATGATTGGTATAATGAGATAAAAGATCACTGACTTGATCCTGTAGCCATTCGTCGAATGTTTGAGTTGGATATCGATTGAGTAATAAACTTTCGTACATGTTCAAACGTGAATACGGCAGGAGAAAGATTTGATCACCGAGTGGTGGCGGTGGCGAACGCCAACGCGGATGAACCGACGCTCGAGTATTCCAATAGGGTGGAATGTCATGTTGAACATTCGCATTCGTATCGGTGTCATCGCCGAATGAATCGTTAGCATAACGATAATTCGTTCGAACAAAAACACCTGATGAAACAGTATAAGACTGTCGATGTTGAAGTTTGCCGATCGAACGAATTTCTTGACCAGTGAGTGTGTAAACATGTTTGATACCGCCTGTTGATAGAGCTAAACGTGGTTGTCGATTGAGATAATTGAGAAAAGCTTCCCAAGATTTAAGTTCGAATTCGTTGATAGCCATTTTAACACCTGGATGATATTCTTCACCACTTCGAAAGAATCGAACGAGAACACCTTGGACAGCTCGACGTGATATCGATAGAGCAGGCATTGATCGACCTAAATATGTTTGAAATTAATTAATCTGAAGGTTTTCTCGGAAAATAAATATTTACTCGTGTTTAATGAAGAACTCCATTTGAGTGAGGAGAGTTTACCCGTTTTTCCTACATTCGACATCGATGAAGACGGAGTTTTAATAGGATATTTTATTTTCGGTATAACTTGCAGTTGATTCCCCATTGGTACTGTTGCTACTGTTGTTGGTGGTGGTAGTGGTGCTGCTGTTGTTGTTGTGGTGGTTATTACACTTTTAATTTGATGGGGCGATCGAACTTCGTCACCGTCGTCATCGTCTTCTTCAGCTTGTTGTTCATCTTCTGCTTGTGTTGTGAAAACTTGTTCTTCGGAACTACTTCGTTTCATACTGCTATGATTTGATTCACGTTGATTGGAAATACTTCGTTGTTGTTGTTGTTGTTGTAGAAAACGAGGTGTAATTATGTTCGTTGTAGTTAAATTAGTGAGAATATCGTCTTCGTCATCGAGAAGTGACATGTCAAATGGGCTTGTTTGTTGTTCACGGTCAGTTGTTTCAATAATTTGTGCTGGAGGAGTCGAATCAGTTCGTGATTGTTTTACATCATCATCTACCGGTACTGACTCAATTTTTCTTTCGTCTCCTGGATATAAAAAAAAGCAAGAAAAAGAGAAAAAAAGAACAAGATGAAAGAATGATTTGTTTTATTTGCATTACTCTCATTAACAAATGTTATTGTCGTATCTTTTAAAAGTGAAGACGAAGCCAATAACGATGAATTGATAAATCGTGGTGACTGAAGTGGGATTTGTGTTTGTTGTCGTGTTAATCTTTGAAGTAAGATGGTACTTGGCAATGGGAACTCCTGACGATTATTGTTGTCGTTATTATTATTATTATTATTATTGGTATCACTTGTTTTCTCGATGTGATCATCGTCGTCCTCCTCCTCGAAGAAAACTCATATTTAACAAACAATTCATCAAAGAGGAAAAAGGAAAAAAACTTGTTAAACGTAACTTAGAAACAAAGTAAACGGACAGTTTTGCAAATCATTTGGTCTTGCACTTTACTGTTTTTTTTCTTGTTCTACTTTATCGATTGATTTCAACCGGAAGTTAGAAGAGAGAAAAAAAGAAAAACTCTTATTTTTAATAAACATATTTGAAGTGTTTTTCAGTCTTAAGAAGAAAAAGAAATGTGTATTTATTTAGGAAATGAAAATGCTTTCTGTCAAAAAATCATGGTTTTCAATAAATTAGACTCCTACTTGATTAAAATCAACATAGCTTATAATGTGAGAAAATCGTGTTGGAACATTCGGATAGAACGGAATGTCATCATTCGAGCTGGGTAACATTTCGTTGCTAAAGAACGCAAAGGATGTATTCAACTACTCGAACAAATTTTTATTGACAATGTACATTCGATTAAATAATTGAATTCTTTCTTTTCATTTTTATTCTTTTCTTTTGTGATTATTTTCCTCGACGTCTATGGAAAGGTTTCGAAGCCGAAAAAGATCTGATTAGATTTTCTCTTAGCTCGCGAAGTAATAAAACTGCGCGAGCACGAGTATTCGTTTTTATTTTAAATATCGAACAAAAGTGGAAATTTTTCGAAATTATTAATTGTCAAGAGTGAAAGAAGTTGTTAGATCAGACAATTTATTTCGAATCCACCAAAGATTGATATTCGATCGTTCGAGTGACCAGAAACGAGCGTCTAAATTCGAGACGATACCAGTTGTTGAAACAACAAAATCAAGTAACTTAAAAATACAAATATATTTCAAATAAAATAATAAAAATTTAAAAATTTAACCTCTGTTTCATGAAATTCATCTTCAAATGTCGATGTTATATCAATTAAGAGCTGTCCTAATCGTTGATTAGTCCATCCGTATCTAAAAACGATTTCAAAATCAAATGAGATTTATACTTTATACTCACTCTAGTTGAAGTTGCACCCAATTCTCTCGATAGTGTAACCAAATCATTTCTCGTCCTAAAAAAAATCAAAACTCTTCGAAAAACGAAACTTCAATTTTGCATTTCTTAGACAAACCAGTTGGATTTTGTGAAATTAATGTTAACAATTCCAATATATTTATATCTCGATCTTTATTAAGTTCAGCATCTTGATACAACAATCTAAAAAACAAACAAACTAAATATTCTTACACGAAAGAATCTGATCGTACTGGTAGAGATGCCAAATCTGTCGTGATTGAGTCAATGCTTTGAGTAAACGATATCGTTCTTGAATATCAACTAGATTATGATAATCACTTTCGATGGTAATCCATTCACTGTCGTTATAAGAGTTTTGAAAATGTACTCGATAGACTGTTTCACGAGCATGAGGAACGACTCTAGAAGTTGAAAACGTGTACTATACGAAATGGTGAAATTCTACGAACGAATGATTCGACATGGCATAGTCGAGAACAGGATAAGCGTCGTACCATAATGAAGTTACTTTATCAATACATTCGGGAAGTTGAACTCGACATGCTAATTCAATAATAACATTTTTCAAAATTCTAAATTCATCTTTTTTTTTGAACAAAAAAAATTCAAGATAAATGGTTTAATTTACTGTTCCGAGAAAGTTCCATTGCTATTCCATAGATTGGCTTCATGTGCTCGATAATATCGTCTTACAACTACTTGAAAATATTTCTATTCGAAAATGACAAATCAAATCTCATTTTCATTCTCTTATCGCACTTTTCTTTTTACCTGAACAACCTCGTACAAAGATTCATATTCGACAACATCTAACATTCGATGAACATGATATGACAAAGCTTGCCATGGTACTAAGCCAGTGTAATCACCTCGATAGAAAAATTGAGTTAATTGTTTAACGAACAGATAACTTTGATTAGGTGTTTGTGCATTTAAAAATGCGTTTGTTAATAAATAAGCTCGATCGATTTCAACAAGTTCTTGATTATCATTATCCAAAGCATTGGACAGCTCATTCCAATTCTCATCTGTATAACTCATGATGAAATATCCAGTAAAATCCGTATTACAATAGAAATATTGATATGAAGCATTTGTCATCGTGAAATTTTGAATTGATTTTTCAATGAAAAATGTTTGAGTATGTTGAAATCGATCAGTTCGATTACTAAATCGACATGTTACGGGAATGTACCATGTGTATCCAAATGGATTGGTTTCAGGTGGATATAGATCGAGATTGTAGAAATGTGAACGAAGAAATCGTTTCTGTTCGAATTGAAGTACCGTTGCGGATATGAAACGAGCGGATACAATTGGAAAATTCGATTGATACAACCATCGATCGAAAAAGTCAACACCTTGCCAATTATGAATTTGATATTGATTAAGAAATTCATCAGGAATAAGATATCCGAAATGATGCTTATCTGCAAATGTCTATAGATCAAATAAATACGAGTTTTCGAATTGAAAATTTGTTTGTTTTTCTCTATTACGATTATGTTTTGTAAAGTTTGATTTTTACTACCATCGATTTGCTCGATGTAAGAATCTGCCATTCGAAAAATGGCTTCAGCTTTAGTTGTTTCGATACTATCGAATAGTTCGTCGATTTCAGCAGCACTATTCACTTGTTTGTAGATTGGGTGAGATGAACTCATGGAGTCATCGTACATCGCTGGTAAAAGTTCAGTAACAGCGAATTGCGAATGCTAAAACGAAAGTTCCTCTCTTATTTGCACATTCAAAGCAGTTCTTTTTACGATATTCCAATCAGGATACGCGATATCGATAGCACGATATTTCAGATAATTGACAATGGCTTCTTCAAGCCAAAGATCAGTCCACCATTTGAATGTGATGAAATTTCCATACCACTACAAAGAAAGAATGAAAGTTAAGTATTTTGTTTCTTAGCTAACTTGTTCAGCTAATTCTTTAGCAATTAAAAGAGCAATTCGTTGATGTTCGAGTTCGGATGTTGTTGAAGGACTATGCAAAAGTGTACGTTCAGTAAAAATCATCAGTCCCAAATGTGACACAGCATCCGATGGATATTCGGGAACGGTGAGAATATCTAGTTTTTCTCGAACAACTGGTATTCGAATGTGTTGAAAGATATTCAAAAGAGCAATGAATATCTCTCGTATCATTTCCAATGGTGCATCAACAGATGCTCCATTTTCATGTGTGAAATAGATCTTTCGTGCCCAAAGATTAATCTATGCAAAGATAATTGAGAAATGATTGTTTTCTTTTTGATTAACATACTGAAATGCTGCGATCGATAAGCGGATCATTAACTTCAATTGTTCGAAAATCAAAATCATTATTATAAAATATTGCAAACGCGATTCGAGATGTTGGAATGCTAAAAACTGATTGAAATTCTGTTTTATAATGATTTCCACTCCAGTAACTTCCCTATAAAATCAAAAAAACATTGATAAATCAGTTTGAAATCTTCGTCATTTATACAAATTTAAGCCAATTGCTCAACACTTTTGTATTATTTTCATGTATAACAGTCAAATCGAATTTTGTTTTAAAACTCGGCTCGTCGAAACATGGAAATGCTTCTCGTGCATGAACAGATTTGAAATGTGTTAAAATTATCCGAGATAATCTAAAATTCAATAGTCATTTACTCTTAGAGAAAGAAAAAGCACTAACTGTATGCTATCCAGATCAGTATTAAATTGATTTTCAAATAAACCAGTTCCATGAACATTCAATGCTCGTTTGAAAGAGATCCGAAGATCATACGTCTCTCCAGCTATTAATAATTGTTTTAAATAAATTCTCAATGTTTGAGTGCTTTTATAAGCTAGTGCACAATCTACTGCAATTGAAGAATGATTTTCACTTCCATGTAGAGATAATTGAACATCTAATATGGTTAGATCAGCATGTAAAACAATATCTGATGTGTTCGAACGAATTTCGAGTATAATATCAATTGTGCCATTATATTCATCTGTTGATTGTGTTAGATTATGCATTTCCAATGATAGTTTATAATCGATTGGAAAGACATTGGTTGGTAATCGATTTTCGGTCCATGGTGATTCCTCGCCAAATGTATACTCGCAACAGCGAGCATCAAAACAAACCGAACGACTTGTTTTCGATTCTAAACTTCGTTTTGGTCGAGAATAATAAACAGGTCTTGATGGCATTGTTTGTTCATCATTATTATTATTATTATTATTTATCACACATACTGTACTATCTTTCCAATAGAATGATCCAACTGTAATGATGAAAACCAATGAAAGGAAAATATTAATTAGTATATAACATATCGGTAATGTTATATAGATTTTCTTTTGAAAAAACGATTGTTTTTCATCGTCCATGATAAGCTTCTTTCACAAACTGAATACTGATAAATTCGCATTATTATTTTACAATCCCTCTTATAAAGATATCAGTTCGAAACAAAGCTCCGTTTTTTACTGTTTTATAGACACACATAAAATCATTTAACTATGTCAATTTTATTGAATATTCGAAGAAAAAAGAAAGCCTTGATATTTTATCAGCGATCATATAAATTTTATCCATATTTTCCAAACTACAATCATGATTTTAGACAATTTCATGAAAGTATGCCGCGTATAATTCGTAGTCAGAATAACGCGGAGGATCGGTACATGTGGATGCCACTTGTATGCTCATTGAGAGATAGTTGCGTATGCACAGCTCTTCTCTTTGGCCGGTTTTGTTATTGAAATCTCCCAAGAATGAAAGTCGTCGTGGATTATCGTCGTCGTATTTAAAAAAGGCCAAATTAGGATTATCACGTCCACAATCGTAGCTTGTACTTAGCGTTCGATATCTTTCGGGATCTGCAAAACGAAAGAAAGTGATAAGAATTTTATATTCAAATATACCATTACACACTCATCTGTTAGCTCTATGATTCTATCCTATCTCATAATTATTATGCGTATAACGATATACTAACAAAACTCATAAAAACAACGTGTTTGGCTATGATATTCTGTCTAGATAAAGTATGTATCTTACCGTCGTCAAGAGATATACTCGGTACCGTATATATTTGAGTGTGCACACACTGATCAGTTTCAGGATGCCAAATGATACCGGGATTACCAATGAGAACAAAAATTGTACTGTTATGTTGACATGCTTCTCGACATTCATCCGGCGAACAATTAGGATAGAAGAGGAATTCTAAACATCTCATCATGATGTCGAGTTTTCACAAAGCATTATAGAAGATATATTTACTGTAGGCGCCAGACCAGAATAGGGCCTCCCATGTGGTGTTTGGATTACGTGGTGGAGCTACAACTATTGCACATCTAGTATTGTTCAAATCTGGGCCAATTGCCCAACGAAATATGTGTATCTCCTGATTAGTTGCTTCATAAGCCGGCATCAGCTGACCACCACCAACGAACACAATTATTAGTTGAGGAAGACAGTTCAAGAACATTGTAGTTTATTAAAGAATGATATAACGAATTCGTCTTTTCTTCACATTCTCATATCATGGGAAAGAAGCGTTATACATCTTTTGCCCGTTCGTAGTTCAAGAGTGTGGTCAATCATGCGACATTTTTCTCCACCATAGATTTAGAGCTAGATCGTATATGATGACCGATATGCTGTTGCATATTTGAGAATAAAGAAGAAGAATGACGAATAAACCTAGGTCGTTTCAAATAGGTCGCATCTATCTATTCACCTTTTTTTTCTCGGTTTAATACGTCACACCCTCACCCTCAACGAATACTAGTAAAACCGTTGCAAAATGCCTTTTGAAACGTAAAATTTCATAACTGATTTTAAGATTCTTGTATACCTAAGCATAATATAAAGGTACAATCATCTAATATTAAAATAAGCATGTGGCACATATGTATATATGAGAAAAAAAGAAAAGAGGAAGAAAAGATGTGTTACATATTATAGAAAAGAAAATAAGATTATT
>ERZ778019.573-NODE-573-length-66413-cov-13.005139_pt1 | contig 66413 bp, 75 predicted proteins | sample MGYA00375749_ERZ778019 | MGnify/ENA primary metagenome ERZ778019 (study PRJEB29350, sample SAMN05389821) | bioreactor metagenome | isolation source: Ammonium sulfate bioreactor | place: South Africa: University of Cape Town | collected 2014-03-17 ... | reverse complement strand
TCGATATATGCTCTAGAGATAAAATGATGGCATTTGTTTTTTCTTGATAATTTTAAGATATTTACGGTCGAGGCAAAGAAGTGTCGTGAACATACGATGGTTCTTTACGAAAAGAAATAATTGAAAGATTGATTGACAAATGAAATTTATCTTACGAGGTACAGGCGTTTTTGCTAATGATGGATTTGCAAGTGCTTCTTCTCGAATAATTTTCTCACGTTCTTCTCGACATCGTTGTAAATTAGCTACAATCAAACAAAATTTGTCGGTTTTAAATTCGTTTTTTTTTCTTATCAAACCTAATCGATCGATTTCCATTTGATCTCGAACATCAGCTAATGTTGCAAGTCGTACTTTCTCGGTTCCAATATCATCTTGAACATCAGCCAATCGTTTTGGTAATAAAATAACGGGCTATCAAATAAACATTCGAAATCAAAGATTTCTATCGTCATATTTTACCTTGATATTTAGACGAGCACATGCTTCAAGCGATCGAGGACTCGTTAGAACATATTTCGAATCACAAAAATCGATATGATCGAAATTATATAAATCGATTTTCAATTGACCACGCGTTGGTATCGAACTACTTGTCGATCGTTTACGTGGAGTTGCTCTTGTGACTGTACCGGTTGTTGGACGTGATAAATTTAGACAACCAGATGTATCAAAAAATCGAGTAGCATCATTACCACTCATCTCTTAGTTACTTTTAACACTGATTTGCTCTTTTTTGTTCTTTCTTGTGGCTAATGATAGCCATGACCTCTTTCGATTGCTAAGCAACGCCTCTACATAATCTTCAGCATCTTTTTTTAAGGATTCTTTTTTCATGATGCGAACGTTTCAAAGAAATATAAAATCAAATTAGAAATGAAAATTAATTTCATTAGATATTTTGACTTAAGAAAAAAAATATTATACAACAGCTGGGATAAAGTAAGTTCTCGATGTATTCCGTTGGTCTCTAGTTGACGTAGAGTACGGCATAATCATTCTTGCTGCACTCATCGAACTTATAGAACTGTTCTATTCCGACTTTTTCTACAAATAAGAAAAAGAAAAACAAAACTTTTTTCATTAATCCTTTGTTCTTTTATGATTCATCGAGAGTGAAAACAAAAAACATATATACCTATACGACGATTTGCATATTTCGATATTTTAGAATACAATTTTTAAATGGCTGAGCATTTCATAGATACAATTAAAGAAAAAGGTCATAATTTAGTGGCAAAAATCCAAGACAATCTTTCCACAGTAAGCGACACGACAGGAACGCTTGCAAAACAAAAACTCCTACAAACATTAATCTCATCCGGTGTTGTACAAAGTGAACATATTCGGCATGCCCTACAGATCGGTACGAACAATTAATCTTCGACAAACAGAAAAAAACAGGCGTTTCTCTGCTTTAAACTTAGGTATTGGTTATTTTCTTGATCGTTTAATAAAAAATACAAGTGATCCTTCACAATATCTTCAACGAGAAAAATTTCCAGCTAAAGGTAGCGGTAAAACACCGGGACATTCCTTACCCGATTTCGATATCGAAGCATATGGACTTGATATTTTCAAAAGTTTAATGGCTATCTACGGTATCAATCCGTATACACTAAAAGCACATGTATGTCAAGGTGAATTAAAAGAAATTGTCAATCCATCAAATTCTGGTTCACTTCTATACTTATCAGCGGATTCAACATTTCTAATCAAAACTGTTCGTGATTATGATGCGAAATTTATTGAACAGAAATTTTTAAATGAATATCATGATTATGTTCAACGAAGTCCAGCTACATTTATATCGAAATTATTCGGTAGTTTTGGTTATATACCTTATCTATCTCAGCAGCGTGACATTTCAATTGATTCGTTTACTTTACGTTTTGCAATATTTTCAAATTTTATTCCAACACAAATTGAAATTCATGAGAAATATGATCTCAAAGGTTCATCCTATCGACGTGATGCTAATGCGATTGAAAAGATGAAATCATCGGCAACATTTAAAGATAATGATTTTCGTGAAATACATCCTCAAGGTTTTCTCCTACCAAAAAGTGTTTATTATCATTTAAAAGAAGTTCTCACACGTGATGTTGATTTCCTTGAAAAGTTAAACATTATGGATTATTCATTACTTTTAAGTAAAATAAATTTCATGTTTTTAAAATGTTTATCTCTTTATTTTAAAAATAGCTGTTCATAATATGGACAATCAAACGAAACCAACACGTGTTCGTCCAATTGAATCTTTATTAGGCAACACACGAGATACATTTCTTATTGGAATGACACAACAAATCGATCAAAATGATAAAAAGAATCAAGAAGAAAAACCAAAACTTGTTTTAAAATTTAAAAAACCAATCGAAACATTAGCTCTCGGTTATAAAGAAATCTCGACATTCGATACTGAAAATTCTAAAGAATACGGGTTTGTAAAAATCTTCTATTGGAACCAATAAAAATAAATGCATCTCGTTTTCTTCAGAGGTATACCAGCTGTCAATGAAAAAGGTGAACGTCTTCTACTCTTCTTTGGAATTATCGATTTACTACAAACGTAAATAATTTCATTTTGAATGAGATCAGAAATCATCGCTGTTCGTTTTTTTTTTCGAATACAGATTTGATATTTGTAAAGCAATGCAACGATCATATCAAACTGTCGAAAATCGCGAAGTTGTCGATGAACGTTCAATTGTCGAAGCTGATTTTTATGCGAAACGATTCAAAGAATTTATATTCGAACGTGTTTTTCGTCCTGCTGATAATGAACTTTCAACACATCCCATATCTGTTAATATTTTCTCTTCAACAACATCGACTGTCAAACCTGAAGTACATCGTCTTTAAATCTTAAACCTGCACATTTATGTTTTAATACTCGATCTTTTTATATATTTATTTTATTGAAATAAACAAGCTAGAGAGAAGAGAAAAACGAAGAAGGAAACATATTTTATTCGAGAAATTCTGTTTTTTTTTTGTTTTTTGTTCTTGTTTGTACAAAGACCAGAAGCGAGATGAGTTTTACTCAGAAAATCCATTCAATATAAATAACAACTGTTTGAAAGAGACTGAAAAGAAGAAACAAAAATTGTTGGCTCACAGAGAGAATGAAAATAAAAATAAAACATTGCACGAGTAGAAAAGAAAACAACAAAGATGATAATGATACTTGTTTTTTTCAATATTTTTCTTCTCCAACTTCTTAGATTACTAGTAGATTGTTTTGCTATCGTAAAAACATAACATGCGTAGATGCGATTAACGAATAAATATGTATAAAAAAAAAGAAAGAAGAGAGAGAGAGAGAAACAACAACAGCAACAACAGAAAACAATGTCACTTTAAATTCACAACAGGAGAGAAAAGAAGAAAAAAAACGAGAATTATGGTTTGTTTCAACATTAACGAATATTAAATTGTTTATCAGCGCAGATATGTTTTTTTTTTATTACACATACGTTTCAATATCATCATGTAAACATGTTTTGTTTTTGAAATATCATATCGAAATAATAATAATAAAAGCCCTGTTTTGAGGAATGCAAATAATTTCTGTTTCAATTCAATTGAAATGATTATTAGCTAGTGGATTGCCGTGATATTGTAATGGTGTCGATGGCGAACGAACTAGTGTTGGTTTACTAGGCATCTTTGTGAATGATTTGCAAAGCATAGCAAAATCAGGACGATCATCGGGAACAAATGACCAGCATTGATGAATAATATCCTACGAGGAGAAAGAAAGAAAGAAAGAAAGAAAAAACAAATTCGTTTTCGATTGAAATATTCGAATTGATCTTTTAGAAATACTTTGGCATTTTTACGAATATGTACACTGCTTAATGGTTGTTTGAGAGAGTTGCCTGCTCGCCAAATGATATATTCTGGTGGTTGTTTAGCAAATGGAAATTCTCGAAATAGAAGTTCGTACCAAACCGTTCTTTAAAACGAGAAAAAAAGTAGACGAGCAATGTTGAATTGTCAATAATTTTACCCGAATGCATAAACATCAGTTTGTGGTGTGTGCTGTAAAATAGTTTGTTCATCACGTGGATCAAGTTTTCGAATGATTTCCGGTGCAAGATAACTTAACCAACCACGTGGAGCAATGAGAGCTGGTTGATCATTATAATGATAACATTTTGTTAACGGTATTAAACCGTAATCAGTGAGAATAACACGATTGTTTTGTATGAAAATATTGGTTGTTCGTAATGACATGTGATTTATAGATTTCTCATGTAAATAACTCATAGCACGAGCTATTTGAGTCGCATATTGAACAGCTAAATTGGGCAATATAGAATCATTTCGAATGTGAATCATTTCATAGAGAGTAAAACCACGAATCCAACTAAAATAATAGTTAACATTCAAAAGAAAGGATGTTTTTTTTTTCTTTCGTACTTTGATGCAATGGCATAGTTCGGACTTTCGACTAGAAAAATGAATGAAAATAGAAATTTGAGAGTGAATTAATGAAAAACATACTGCAAACTCCCGTATATAAATTCAAATGTTCATGTCGTACTTTTCGTAATCGAAATACCTAAACAAAACCAAAGTCGAATTCGAATCAAAACGATATTCTTCTCCTACATGTTTTTTTAATTCATTTAAAAATTCTCCATCATTCATTTTTGGATCTGGTTTTATTTTTCTGACTGCCATTTCTCCATGCCAATGTGCTCTGTTACAATGAAATAGGAATCGTTCGTTGAAAATTCGAATTTATCATCTTACTTCATCAAAGTACCGGACGAACGTTTGACTTCTTCGACTAATTTAATTGTATCATAGGAAATCACCCAATCCTAAATGAAACTCACATATAAATAAGACGAAATGAAGAAACACGACTTACATTTGTACGTGTTTGATCGAGTTCATCATCAAAAGATATGGAAAGTGTAGCTTGAAACGATTCTCGATCGGGATGTGCAGGTTCAGACTATTGAAAAAAAATGAAATGTGATTTATTTTCTTGAAAGATATTCTTTGCATTTTCAAACTTCAGATAATTGACGCATCAATCTATGCGTATTCAGTGAAGTTTCTGATGGATTGATTGATCGATTTGCGTCACTTTCAAATGGAGGTTCAGAATTTTCTATAAAAATAAATAGAATTTGTATAAAAACAAAACAAAGAATATTTGTCCATATAAATTTATAAAAATAAATCAATACAAAAGTACAAAAGGGAAAAAGCGTTTTAATTAACGTGCAATTTGGGGATTGACATTTTTTTTTGAATTCATAATTGGACAACATGTATATAGGGTAGAGAATAATACTCCTGACACCGAAACAATATGATGAACTCCATCACCCACCTGATGTAGTTTTCGAGTTCGTCTCTATGACGACCCAACTATCAGCATCATTTTGAGCTAAAGGAAAAAAACAGGTACAAACCAAATGAAAACACCAATTGAATGTTTGGATTTTTGTGCCCTCAATATCCCACAGAAAATCTTACTCATTACTCACAAAAATTTTGTTTTATTTTTACGCAATATTGCAGTACAGATGAATGTAATGTTGCTGCTGCTGTAAAGCAAGTTAAGAAAGATTTTGTTTTTCATTACGAAGAGAACATGCTCGCGAGCATTAGCAAATTAGCGCAATAGATTAATGAAACTTACTGCAGTAAACAGATTCGGTAACATTGACTGACGAATTACCATTGATTGCTGATGGATTGAAATGATAGCCCGACAATGACGGATGAGGAGACGGAGAATCAGGTGCTGACATTGGCGTTAAAGATGTTGGACTAGTACTTTCAGATGCTAGAGAAAATATTCATTCATAGACAAAAATATATTCATTTTCTAGAAAATTAACGTACGAGTATAAAGAGTTTTTCGTGTCAATGGACTCGAATTGACTATCAAATGACAAAAACAGAGATAGTTTTAATGAAAAATGAAAAAATAATGTTGATTACTAAATGCATGTTGAATTTCGACGTTATTGATCATATTTCGTAAATCTTTTTCAGATAATCCACAATTTTCCGGCGCATTTTGAACGCATTCTTTATGGCATTTGTATCTTGGAAAGATAAATAATTAATTTAATCAATCACAAAATCATTTCTTTTTATGTTTTTTTCAAAGAAAAAGATGAGCAATCAATCTCAATCATGCTTTTCTACTATTATCATGCTGAATCAAACACTTGCAAGTTGCACATCGAGCATCTTACTTGCAATGAATACAAGCTTTTCCTCGAAACACCTGTCTCCTACAGACGTCGCAAAAGGAAAACTTGAATACGCGCGTTTTGTCAAACCTAGAATCGTAAGATTTCAATTTACAAAAACACCGTTTTCTTTTTGTTATTCGATTTTTTATGAAATTGAAAAATAAGCGCAAAGAGAAAACGAATGAAGGGATAAAAGTGGATGTAAGTTTGAGTTTAGTTGCTGAATGAGATCTCTATCGTGTCTTACTTGCATGCATTGCACTTGGTTCCGAGAAAGAAGATTTTTTTGGCACAAACATTACACGTTGATAATTTCATGAGATTACTCCACCTGAGAATAACAGAGAGAGAGAGAGAGAGGAAAAATCATGATTGAAGAATTTGATTAGAACATGTTACGAATACACCCAACAACATTGATAACAAGAAAAGAATATTAGATGTTTTAAAGATTAGGAATGGGGAGGAGAAGAAAGCAACGAATAAGCGACACACCAAAAAAATGATTAATACGGACCTATGCTGGATTTTATGTGTCATTCGCTGTGTGAGAATAGGAGATTGAGTATTGTATAGAATACTTTCTAAAATAGGATATATTTTTGTTTAATAATAAAAAAAGAAAAGTTCGATTTAAAGAACTTGCCTGGTGTTTTCGGATCATTTTCAGTATCACTGTTATATGCTGAATTCAATGGTGAACACGAGAATGTTGGTGATTTTGGTGTTGCTGCACCTATGATTATAAAAAACAATTGTTTTTTATTTGCAAATAAATCACAATAATTGTCAATCGAAGCATAAAAGTCAATAATGTTAATATTATGCTGAAAATAGTCATCTTATGCTCTAACCATCTTTTGAAGCTGATCTGCTCCATAGAAATTTTTTTCTTGTAATTGCTAAAATTAAATTCTCCTCATTTATCGACATAAATGTATTCAACTGATTTTGTGAACATCGTTTGCTATTCATTGATTGTTGTTTATTGAATATCATTGGAGCCGATTTCGAATGTTGATAGGTTTTAGGCGAATTCGATGTCGTTTTAGTCATGGCCAATTGTGCAGAAAAATTAAGTTTTTCATTCTCAAGACTACACTCAATATCTACTAGAAAGAAAATTATTTTTTTTCTTTGTTTTAAAAATATGGAAAATTTCTAGCATCAAGTGAAATCGAATATATTGCCACTCAAAACAATTCGTGCGGAAAGAAGAGTTGTTTATCAGGGACTTATTTTTAATGAAAGCACAATGTCAAAAAGTTCTTACCGGACGGTACACGAGGTTCAGAATCCGAGCCACAAGAACCACGTCGTGGTGTTGTTTCACCATCGTACAATTGCGAATCATTATTATTACGTGACGAATTGACATTCGATGATTGCAAAAATATCGATGGATCGATTGTACTTTTCTTGCTTGGATGCTCACATTTTCGTTTGCCATTAACACACAGATGATTCGAACGTGAAGGTGGTGGTGTATGACTCACTAAACAATAGTTCGTAGAAAGAGAGGAAATATTTATTTGTTTTTTTTTTATATTACAATTTGATCGTCTGCCTTGTGGCAATGGTATCATTCCGGCTGAGGAATGATTCGAATTTGTACTATTTCCAGTTGCAAATTCGGTTGAGAGAGATGATGTAACAGATATAGATCGTGTCGAGTCTGTACTCACTGGAACTGAAAGAGCTAAACAGAAATTGATCGTAGGTAAATACTGATTACAAACAAAACGAATGAATACCTGTATCTGACAAACGATGTTGACGAACGGAATACGGAGTAGCATGTGCTGGTGGTGGAGTTTCCGTATGCCAGGAGAAACGGCCGTTATCATTGGTCCCGCCATGAGAAAAATAATCTGAATGAGAAGAGAAATTTTCAATGTGATTTCGACTGTAATTCAATTGGGTAACATACTAATACAATCTTTTAATGCATTGAGCGCGTTTCGAAAATCTCGTCGTTCGATTTCACTTGTTTCAGCATCATATAGAAGTTTTTCACGAGCAATAGCTTTACCATTTAATAAATCATCAAATGTCATTCGTTTAACAAGATACTAGACAAACAAAATCAATATTGATTTGCAATGACAATAGAATGATTCTACTTGAATAGATTTTTTATTCAAATTGAGAACTGATAAGAATCGATCGAGTTTTATATATTCATTATGAAATCCACCGTTGTGATGGTTGATTTTGTGTTTTTGTAATAACAACAATTGACGAGCAAAAAAACCAATCACACGACTCTATTTTACAAGGAAAAATTAATATAATAGTACAAAGTCAATAAATATGCCTGGATTATATTTACTTCATTATTACGTATATATTCATATTTGAGCGATAGATCGGACATTGTTTCACTGTTAAATGTTGTCAATTGATCAATGGCATGCGTTAGACCATCATCAAGATGTCGTAAATCCTGTGAGATTGTTCGACAATAGTCGACTGTTGTCGAGGGCACAGGTGGTTTATCATCGTCATCAGTATTCATTGTGTAATCTAAAAATAAATAACATACATGTAAAACGAATATTTTATATTGTACTTTTTGTTTCTTATTTCAATTTATTCAAAATTCAAATAGAATTCACAGACAAACATGAAGATAAATGCAAGTATTAATAATGCGGATGAGGGAGAGTAACAGATGTAAACAGAACATAATAATCAACAACATAGAAACGATTGGTGGAGAAAAAGAACTAACCAAAAGGGATTCGTATACAACTAAATAAATGAGTAAGTAAGTAGTAGCGTACTCTATGTGAGAACAAGAAGGAAAAAAAGGTTCTCAGTTGGACTCTTTTTTTCTCTCCCTCTCTCTCTCTCATTAATAATCAACGTATGTGAATGTTAAAATGCGCTTTTTTTTGTAATCAAAACATACGATGACGAACAAATGGATGAATACACAAATAGATTTATCTCGTTTGATAATATCCGAACTAAACGGACCGAAAGAATTTGCTAGTAAACGACAGACCAATGATTATATTCGACGATTATTCGTTCGATATAATGATCTTATGAAAAAATTCGATGATATTCATCAACGATCGATTCATCCACAGAAACGTTTGCTTTTGCAGATTTTATTAGATGGAATTATTGGCAGATTAATTGAATTGAAATCTGAAATGATTAAATTCGATTGTTGTGAATATACGTATTTCGAAGATCTAGCTCTTGATCAAAATAAAACTTTAGTAAATAGAAAACAAAACAAAACAATGAAAAGAGGGTGAAGTGACCTTGTTGTTGTTTCTTTTTTCAGGATGATATCTGTTTGAAAATTCCTCATTTTATAACGGAAAATTGTTCGAAATCAGTCGAACAACGAAATCAATTGATTAAACAAATTCTTGATCGATTAAATCAATCGAAAACTGACCTTAACCCTGAGTCGTCTATCGAGAATATCCTCCCAACTAAATCTGATCATAATAATGAACTGACATTAGCAAATGCTATTCGCATTCTTCAAGCTCATGAGCGTGCTCGACAAGGCCGTGTTCATGCATATTTCATGCGACGAATGAAAACGCAGTTGAAAATTACACAAACTAAAACCGTTAATGATGATAATCTTCATCAATGTTGTCTTGTCATACAAACCATCTGGAGACAAAAATACACGGAAAAATTATATCAAACTAAACAAATCGAACAGACATTATTACTTGGCATGGTAGAATAAATCTGTCTTATTATGTGTGTGTGTCTATATCTTCGAATCAATTTTCAGAGTTTACCTCGAAAAAATCAATCGCACGAAGAAACTATTGATAATGTCAAACAACGAAATTTACAAAGAAAAAATCAAGAAAATTTCGAAGAAGCATCGATATTTATCAAAGGAAAAATTCGTCAATACGAACAGACGGAATATCAAGCACGTCTCGAACATGTTCTTCTTCAATGGCTATTAGAATCTCGGCAACTCTACGGACAATTTCCTATCTATCCATCGGAAGAAACAAACGGATCTGCAATACTTTTCAAAGATATGACTATTGATGAAATAGAAGAATTTGTCAATAAGGTTTTAAGAAAAACACTCTGGTTTTGATTAGATATTAATTATGTTCGTCATGTTTTTTTTCTTTTTTATAACTAGCAAGTTCAAGCATTGAAAAATAAGAAAAAGAAAGCAAAACAAACGAACAAACAAATTAAAAAACCGAAAAAGAAGCCAACGAAACAAGTTCAATCGAAAAACAAAACAAATAGCTCATATCTAATTCTACTTCGTTTAGAAAGCAACATTAAATCAACTCGAACCATCGAAATTCGTTCCGATAATCAATGAACAACTCGGTGTTTATAAAGAACTGTTTTATCAACGAGATGAAAGTTATAATCCAACTCAAGAATACGATCAATTATTAGCAATTGATCATTTTCGACCTGAAGTCGAAGAAGAACTTCGGCGTGATGTTGATATGATTCTTCGAAATGAATTGATTTATTTAAAATTAGCAATTGATAATGCTGAAGATAAAAAATCGAAAAAGAAAAAAAAGAAGAAGAAAAAGAAGAAAAAAAACAAGAAAAAATCGAAAGATATTGTTGCTAATCGGTACAAATCAGATAAATCATTTCCTGAAATATTCTAACATCTAGAACAAACGATTCGATCTTCGAAGAACTAGTCGAAACAAAAATTCTTCTACCAACAAAATCTGTTCGTTACCATGATTTTCTCGGTGATTATCAATATTCAGCTGAAACACTTCGATACAATGAAAAAGAACCTATGCCATCGATCCTTGATTGTCAACAACTTGTTATCTTACAAATTATTTTTCCTCTTTGTAATTCGACGAAATGATCTCCAACAAAAAAAAACTTGTTTTCTCTATTTCTGATTATTTAGCCTCGGAAACTATTCATCGAAATTTACCATCACATAAAGCTGTACTACTCGCAGGACCGGATGGCAGTGGTAAAGAATTGCTCGTTCATATTGCATGTAATGAGCTAGGTGGCATTCTATTGGATATATCGCCGATGAATCTCGCAAGAACATTTAATACTGGTAAATAGAAAGAACATGCTCATTCCAAATCACATGTTTTTCTTTGTTAAATATTATATTGACTCCTAGGAATCGAGAAAAACTAGACAGAGAATCCTTTTTTTTTATTTTTTAGTCGATGGCTTACGGATACTTTTTGCAATGATTAAACGAGTTTGACAATGATTTTTATCTTTGATTTTAATGTAAATATTCTTTTCGATCCAGTTAGTAACAGCTATGCCACCGGTTCTATGTTTGATTCGTGATACTGAATTGTTATTCGCAAAAAAATTAAATTCACAAGAAAAAGAATATCAACCACGTCGTTTACAACGATTAATTCGTCGTTTTATGAAAAAATTCAAACCTGGAGAACGTATAATGTTCATCGGACTATCCAATCAACCGTATCGTGCACGAATTAAATCGTTACTAAAAATTTTTAAATCGATTATTCTCTTTCCACGACCGAACTACGGTTCTCGACGAAGTAAACGCAGCCTTACGGTTTACTTCAAATCTTTGATTGTTCATAAAAATATTTGTTTAGAAATCTTACATTATTATTTAATTGAAAAATATCAAATCAATATAACCGATGTCGAATTAAGTCTTCTAGCATCGATATCGAATGGTTATACAGCCGGACAAATTCTCGAAACTATTCATCGAGTTATACAAAATCAATATTCAAATAAAATCTATTCATCAAACGATTTTCTTCCTATACTTGCAATAAAATCACCGGTATTTCTCGATGAAGAAAATAAAATCAAGTCTTGGTACGGCAAAACTCCTAACGGTCGTAAACGTCTTCAAGAACTTTCTCAAATCTCGTTTTCTTCTCCTCAAAAACGACACACGTAATAAAAACTATATATATAGGACTGTTTTATTCACTTTTAGTTGCATATACATATAAGAAAGAAAGAAAAGAAACATAAAATACACTTTTTTCTTTTGGTTTTTGTTTTCTTAAAAATCAGCAAATAATTGCATTTCTGTATCGGACGCAAATGGTGCCGAACGCCAATCTTCTTGATATTGATCGAAACATGATGTATCACCTGGATGTTGAACATTGGGTACAATCGGTGGTTTTAATTTTCTCGCATAAGCATCATCCCATTTAATAGACGCAAAGAATGGCTGTTCTTTAACTTCACGTGAACCATTTCGGCCTGAACCAAGACGTTTATCAGCATTTTGTGTTAGTAATTTTTTGATGAATGCTTTCGTTGTTTCATCGATCGTTCGTGGCCAAGATATTCTTCCGGCTAGAACACGACTGGGTATTTCACTTTCATTTTGATTTGGATTAAACGGCGTCACTAATTTCCGAAAAAAATATTTTGTTTACAAAGAAAACAGACAAATTTGCTTACCTCCACTAAGCATTTCGAATAGTAGAATACCTAAACTCCACCAATCTGTGCTTTTGTTATGGCCAGTACCTTTGAATAATTCGGGACTCAAATAGTCCGGTGTACCACATGTTGTGAAAGTTTTATTGAGTATTTTCTTTGCAAAACCTATTTATAGAAATAATCAAATCATTGGTTGAAAAACAAAATCGTCAAACTGTCTACCAAAATCTACAAGTTTAACATGACCCTCAGCATCGAGAAGGATATTTTCAGGTTTAAGATCGCCTAAATTCAATATTGAAACAATTTGTGTTGTGCTGTTTTTTGTTTTGCTTAAAAAAATCGACTCCTACGGTAAACAATTTGCATTGAATGCAAATATTCAAAAGCAAGTGTAATTTCACTAATATAGAATAATGATGTTTTCAAATCAAACGTTCCCTTCTTTCTCATATATGTAAATAGTTCTCCACCGGGTACATAATCCAAAAGCATATAGAGAAATTGTTCTGAATGATGTGTCCAATGTAAACGAATAATAAATGGATGTTTAATAGCAATTAAAATTTCTTTTTCACTTTTCACATGATCCGTCTATTGAAATGAAAAGCAAAAGTATGTTTGTCAACGAAGAACTGTTTCGTCTTACTTGACGAGATTGTACGACATGAGTAATCGAAAATATTTTCAATGCATGATATGTAGATGTTTCACGATCACGAGTAACAACAACTCTACCATAGGATCCGGTTCCGACCTAAAAAAAATAGACATTCGAAATTATTTTGCGCTGTTTTGTTCATCTCATTAAAGTCGTTTTGAATGCCTAATCAACTAATTAAACATGAAGTTTTTGTCCTTTGTTTATAAATAAATCATCGGTTCAAATCAGAAAGCATTCTGCTCTTTTAACTATGTAAATAAATTCATTAGAAAGCAACAAAGAATGGGGGAAAAAAGTTATTTCCTAGACTCATTCTCTTTCCTCACATCCGAACTTACGGTTTTCAAAATTTCTAATCGATCAAGTGCTTGTTGTCGTTCTTCTCGTTCGACCAAACTAACATTACTGAATTTCTTTGCAACTAATATCGTTTCACTTTCACTTGTCGTATGATTGCTCAATGGTGGTGAGTCCGTTGTATGGCTTGATGCACTTGGCGAGTGTACATGACGCGATGATCGTGAGGTCATTTTTCGACGAATTTTAAACTAAAATTAGTTATTGCACATATATGTTTTTCTTTCAATATTAAATAATAATTTTCTTCTCGTTTATTTTATTTTATTTAAAAGAGAGTAGAAGACGACGAAAGAATAGAGGAAAACGTTCTCATATTAAAAAAATTATTAACGAGCTCTGTTTGACTTATCTGGAGAAACCAGAGTATTTTTCTACTCTGTATATCACAGAAAAGGCAACATAGAATGCGATAGAATCGAAAATTCTCCTTCGGTTTCTTTCCTCTTTTTTCCTCGCTCTCTCTCTCTCTCTTCTTGTATCGCTAGAAAAGCTTTAGCTAAAGGTGAGACAGCTTGTCGCTATCTTCTAGAGTGTAAAAGCTACTGTTGAAAAGAGAAGAAGAAAAAGTTGAACGTTTCTTTTTCCTTTCTTTCTCTAGTGGAAATTGTTGCATGAGATACGATAAGGATCATAACAACGACAGATGATGCTATAAAAGAAAAATAGTGATGAGATGAAGAAGAAGAAAAAAAAAAGAAACACGTCAGAATAAAAAAAAAAAGGGGATCTAAGAATTTGAGCAATCAAGCTGACGTCGATGAAAATCATCTTCATATGATTGGCATTGAGAACATTCCAATAAAACCTATCCTCCATGTACACTCTTATTTTAATGAAAAATTGTTTTCTGCAGACAACAACAATCATTCGATGCATGCTTGCATATATAGACGTTCTTTCTTTTTGTGTACATTCGAACTTCTAAGGGTTGATTTTATTGTTTTTTTAAATATAGATTATATTAACAATTCAATCAGGATGTATGCAAAAGGAGGCGAATTCTATGTCATAAGGTGGTGAACTGTTTAAAAGAGAAAAAAAATCACTACAAAATGAATTGAATTTTCTGAAACAAGATAAATTCTATGGATTAAACGTTCTATAGAAGAGATATGATGATTACCTGTCACGTATGTCGTTATTGGAATATATATATATATATTGTCTGATGACAGGACGCTGCAATTTCCGTTACTCTCACGCACTGATTCAACGAAGAGTAGGAGCCACAGCATGCAGTTTGTTGATTTTCTCTGGTTTTTTTTTCGCTCTTTTTCTCTCATCTCTAATCTGTAATAAACTCACTGTCCATGAGAAGAATAGGAAAAAAAATGTAAAGAAATAATTGAAAAAATAAAAGAAAAGAAAAGAAATCGAGTTCTTTATTTATTTTTTTTTCAATCGATTTTGAAATATTGAAAATATCGTAGAAAGACAATAGGAGGAGAGAAAAATACAAAGAGAATGTTATGTTTAAAATTTTGAACTTCTCAAGCAATCATCGACCTATTTTCTTGTACACACATATCATGAGAAGAAAGTTTATGTTTTTCGACCAGATTTCTGATTACCTTTTGATAAATACTCATTGTATTGATTGTCGTATGTCGGCACTCGTAAATCCACCGATCCGTTGTGTCTTGGTAGTCTGTTGTGTTTGATTTGCAGAAATAATGATGGGAAAGGAGAGATAGAACGTTCTATAGATAATTGACAGGAAGAGAAAGGACGATGAAAAAGAAAATGCCAAAACCGTTGGGATCGGTTTTATTATTTAATATCGAACGCATTTATTGTGTTTTTTTTTTGCTTTCTGTTTCGATAATTTTTAGACAGTAATAGGATTCACAAGATATGTTAGCGCGAGTTCTATCGCGTCCATATCTCTTTTATTTTGTTTTTCTTTATGAAATTCGATCAACTGAAAAACAAAAAACAAAAGATATTTCTCTTGTGCACATAAATGTTTTCGATTAATCCCATTATTGAGATGTTTTGTAGAACATATATATGCCATTTATGTTATAGAATGCAGTGAGAGAGTGTGTGTGCTGCATATAGGAGAAACAAAACAAAGAAAGAAGAAAATGAAACTCCACTTCGACATCGAAATTTATTTGTAACAACTTTTTTTTCTTCTATTAGTAATGGATTGTTTTTGAAGTGAAAGAAAAATTGAATATGGGTGTACAAACATGCAAAAACAAAATGTACTTCACCGACTGAACAATTTCGATGTACTTTAAATAAAGTTGATATGATTGTTGCCTTCGAATAATTTCTTTTCTTTTTTTTTCCAAATATATATATGATATATTTTTCTTAGTTTCTCTATTGACAAGTCATTTGGGAGAAATAACAAAGCATATGATTATCATTTCAAATGAATTCATATTAATCGATCTCGATAACGTCAAAATCGACTGTTATGCTCTCGCATTTTTTATTCTATTCATTATATTTTCGATCACGATAAAAGAGTCAGTTGTTGTTGTGACAACTTACATTGTTCTCGAATTTTGTGAGAACACAATGATTATTCACGTATTACGATAAAGTTTATTTTTATTCGTTGTATTTTTTTTATACAAAAAAAACTTCAGAAAAAAAAGCAGAAGAATGGTTTTTAGTTCGTTTATCTATTTGAGTTCTTATCATTTACAGTTTAAAGGTCGTATCACAACTGATAAAATAAAAATCAGTGCAAAAATATTTTCGCGTGAAAAAAACTTTCAAAATTTGTCAATGTCGGTTGCTTGTTTGTCAATACCCATGGGAAATGAGTGTTGCGGCTTTTTCGATAGATCATCTTCAAAATCGAAGACCCTATTTAGCTTATCTAGAAATTCAAGACGATCAATCTCATTAACAACATTCAATCGAAATGCAATCTCCACTAAAACTAGTTCCATACTATTATATAAACCAATTTATATTGCTCGATATGCTCAAGAGAACTTAGAGACTAAGTTTGCGTATGATGTGGGCGATGAATTTGAATTGATTGAAAAACTTGACGAAGATTTTCTACTCGTACTTCATCTACGTACGAATACTCAGATGAAATTACATCGACAATGTTTATATCTCGATTCTCAAACACCTTTACGTTTAGCTGTTGATGATCGAGGTATAATTCAACGTTGTTTATTTCAATATAGTGTTCACAGTGCTTATCTTATACGTCGAAGTAAAAATGAGCCGAATGCATTTGTTCTCAGTATCTCTCAAATATCGAGTCAACGAAAGACTGAAGATTGGCATTATTTAATCCGTATAAATCCGATTAATCATCAATTTTATTTTGCTCAACAAACAAAAATAAATCATCTCTCGTTTTCATCATTTCAAAATTTAATTCAACATGAAACAATTCGTCAACATATTCCACTCGGAGAAATTCTTCCATTTCAAATCGATTTCGAAGAAGATCTTTGGCATATACCTAAACGTAATCTCGTATTCGAGCAACGTATTGGCAAAGGTGAATTCGGTGAAGTTTGGCGTGCATCATGGAAGAACGGAAATCGAATTATACCCGTGGCGGTCAAACGTTTGGATCCGTTGCGACAAAATCAGATAGTAACAAATAGTTTCATACGTGAAATTGAAACAATGAAAACATTGAGACATAATTATATTGTTGCACTCTATGGAATTGCACAAGATTTTCAAACGAATGAAACTTTATTGGTAACTGAATTGATGGAAGATGGTGATTTAAAACAATGGTTGAAATCATCTTCGAAGGGTTTAAGTGAGCAAACGATTGTTTCGTTTGCATTTGATATATGTCGAGGAATGGCATTTTTAGAACAACGATCACGAGTTCATCGAGATTTAGCTTGTCGAAATCTTTTATTAGATGAAAAAAATCGAACGATTAAAATTGCTGATTTCGGTCTATCGACTATTGTTAATAAAGATGATTTTCAACGACGAAAAGAAGCTTGCGTAGAGAAATTACCGGTTCGTTGGACAGCTCCTGAAGTTCTTTTCGATCCGACTGCTTATTCAAGTCAATCGGACGTTTGGTCATTCGGCATTGTTCTTATTGAAATTTGGTTGAAAGGTGCTGATCCATATCCGGATGAAAAAGATTTCATATCGATTCGAACACTTGTTCAAAATGGTTATGTACACAAAAAACCACAACGATGTCCGAAACAATTCTACAATCGATTAATTCTACCGTGTCTTGCGTTTCAAGCGTGTCAACGGCCAACATTTAAATCTCTAGTAGAAATCCTACGTCATTGGACGAAAGAAAAAGCCGAATACGATCGATTGAATAATATTCATGTCGAATTTACGATCTAGTTTCTTTCGTTTTTTTGTTTTATGCTTCGGTAGACATTGAATGTCGTATTAACTCTTGAGTTTTTCCTTTTCCAGTCCAACACATCACCTGATTAAAATGCCTAGCGTATCGAGATTGAAGATGTCTTTTTTTCTTAGAGTAATACTCGAAAAACAAAGCTCAGATGACAAAAAGTAATCAAAAGCGCACGACATCCATTAGCACATGTTTTCACTTGCATGACTTAATCTTTTCTTGTTTTTACTTCGCATAAGACAATCAGTCACATCCACTGAAAACGAACAGAAAAGAAAACTTAATGAAACTTTGCAGCTTTGATCATCGATAAGAATCAGAAATCTATTAGAATCTCAACAACAACAACAACAACAACAACAGAAACGCAGCTGAATAACTACTAGGAAATCTAATAATAAGACATTTGAGAGCTATCAGTTGTTACCTGATCGAAGGTTATTAGTGATCACGCATGGAATGTTGAAAGAAAATGACGAGCAATTTTCTTTTTCTTTCTCTTCTTCGACTCTAATTTCCGGCTTGAGTTTTTTTGAGAAGATAGATTGAAGAAGAAGAAACATATGAAAGTCATACATTTGTACTTTTATTTGCTCCTAGAATTTTTTGCAGAAGTCAGAACTTCGACAATCATTATCTAATTAGATGAATTATATGATCAAGAACTGTCATATTCTCCACTCGACATACCCATTGAAAATGTTAGCTTCCGAGAAAATAGATTCTTATGTCGATTTTTGCTCCTTTACAATACGATTTTAAATTAGTTATTAAATTTTATTAACGCAAATTGATCAAAAGTGAATAGAAACATAATTCCTTACTTATAAATGAACACAAAAGAAAGAACAAAACGACATTTTTGATATAGAATCTAGTTAGCGAGAACAAAAAGAGAGCTCAGAGAAAGAAAAATATATATTCCGAGCAGAAGAAATAGTAAAGAATAATATAATGTTCGAAGTTGTTGGCGACGTTTAATAATATCCTAAGTGCTTCTCCTAGTTTTTTTTTTCTTCTCCTTCTTTTATTTTTCTGCTTTTTACTTAATTAGTACTGTTCATTTCTTTATGCAATATTTCTTTCTTATAGACAACAAACTTCGCCCATCCGTAGTACGATCATCATTATTATTATCAACAATTTGTCTCAAGTCAAAATAGGAAATAGTCATAATTTAGCAGCACAATTATTTGCAACGATGTTTTTTCATAGTAACACATCATTAATATTACCAGATAATAGTGATAGCAATCATGACAACCAATACTTGTATCCAGCATACAGCTGTGAGCATCTCCTAGCTCCGCCTAATTATTATACGCACTGTCAATCGGAACCGAATGTTCTTCTATGTTTTAATAATCAAGTATGTATCGAAATATATTTTTCTTAAAAGACTGAACAAATGTTAGGCATTGGATGTTTATTTTTCCTTTGGTACAAACGTTCGAATTAACTGAGCCGGGTGCCTCTATTTTTGTTTTTTCGATTAAAAAGTACAAGCTAGTCTCAAACAGGAAGAATAGAGGAAGGAAGCCGGATGAAAAGCACGAAGAGAAACAACATAAAATTTAGTAAAACGAATACTTTCATTTACCTTGATACTAATCGTCTTTTTTTTTAAAGTAACCTTTTTTATTCTCATTGAAAGAAAAATGTACGCGAATTGATTTATTATGACGCTATTGTTATTATTATATAAATATCTTTGAAAAGAAAATAAGACTTAGGAAGTTTAATTTGGTATTGAAATGAATACGGTTTTAGTCCCAAGTATATTTATCTATGCTTGCAGAAAACTCATATTGTTAAAATGACGATATAATATAAAGTTAATATGCGGAATGAAAAATTTTAACAAATAATTATTTTATTGACTGAACTAATTCATTTTTCAAGGGATAGCTATATTTTGTAATGAGTTTGTATGCTATGAGTGGGAAGACAATTGTTGAGATTGATTGATCGAGTAGCAAATTTCGGATGCCTTCGAGGAAAATTTTGTTTTGTCTGCTCAAAGAGCATTTATTATTATTTTTTGTCAAATGTTAACACATATTTGCATATCAATGTTAACTAAGCTTTCTATTTTTTCATGATGTATATATACGCATGGAAATTATGAGAATTTTAATTAACAAAGGACCAGATTACCCTAAAAAATATATATAGAACCTAATAGATTCGCTTTTTTATTTTCTATAGTTAAAAAAATCGTTGCGCCAGATCGGTAATCTGCATAGATGATGACACCCTAGCATATCCATATATATAATTATGCATACTAAAAAAAAATAAATGAGAATGAAAAACAGACAATCTGTCTCCATATATATTTGGGTCGATTTACTTGAAATAAATCAATTGCATATCAAAAACAACGACGAAAAGAATCAATTTTTATTCGTAATCAGTAAACTGTAAGTTGGACTTTATTGATTTAACTTGTGTCTATGACACATTTTCTTTAGCTGACATTATTGAATAAATACTATTTTTTCTTCGTTAGTATTTCTAATAAATCTCGGTCTTTTTTGAATAACAATGAAAAAAAAATCAAATCGATTTAACTGACATATACTTATGCACGACTGACAGCATTTTTTTTCTTTTTTTTTTGTCTGTAGCCTGCAGAATTTTGCCTGGTTTTTTATATTGATTGTCGTCATCATCATATGTCATCATTTGAAGTTCGTTTCGATTAAATGAGCAAAATGCATGTAGTTTTTATTATTCTGTTGTAAACAGTATACGAAATTAATGAAGGGAATAGGACGATAAACGTCATGTAAAGATCAAAAATATATCCGCCTCCATAAAAATTGACACTTGTAAATGCCGTCATCATTCAATCTTTTCCTACTGTCTCGAAACATTTGAATAAAAGAAAGTACAGCCATAAGACAAAAGAAGAATTATCTATTCAAGACTGTAAAGAAAAGAAAAAAAATAAGAAACAGACAAAGAGAGAGAGGGGGGGAAAGAGTAGAAGAAAAATGTAAAAAAAAGAAAGAAATGATTAGATTCTTTTTGCATCGAGTCTTATTCTTTTCTTATATGAACGTTCCTCTGCTCTTTCTTCATTTTCTATCATATGAATCAACAAGGGACAGTCATATTAATGTCCTTACCCATTGGAAAAAGCTCATAAACATAAAATAGTAGGATGTCATAAGAAGAACTTCTTTTCTTTAATTTCGTCTTATTTTACTTGGTTTTATTCGTCATTGCAAATCTTGAATAATATTCTAACTGTGTTCAAACATGACTCGACGACGATTATCTGCGTTCGCTAGATTCATCAGCTATTCTGAGACAGCTGAATATGATAATGAAACTGTTGTAAGTATACTATTCTTATACGTAAATAATGTAAAGATATTACTTCAAGTCTATATAAATTCTTCGTTCTTGAAAATAACTTGAAGTTAATCAATTTTTTATCTCTATTCAAAAAAACGTTCGTGACTAATAATAAAAGTATTTAGAAAAAAGACTGTTAACTCATTGTTAAATCCATGGTAGGGATAAAAAAGAAAATGAGAGAAGATTTTCGTGACAGTTGTGACTTTAGCTTGTGATAAACTAGGCATCAACATAAAAAGAATACATTTTTTCCACATATTTAACAAACTCATTTTCTCTGTTTCTCTATCTATCTATCTCCCTATATATAAATAAATATAATGTATGTTTAATATGTCCCACGCTCATTATTTCAACCAACGTTTTTATCATGATAAGAACAGAAGAGGTAAGAATAAAAAATGTGCAATAAGCTTTTCCTGGATAGTAAAAAAACACAAGGATATTTAGTTATTAATAGAAATGTTCGAATAACTGAAACAAAATTACTTTGTTCATAATAATTAGATATAAGTGAATCTTTTTGTTTTCGTAGGAATTCTTGTTTAGTTTTTTTATGTTTTTGTCTAAAAAAAGATCAGACAGATTAAGAAAGTAGCTGAACTAACTGAATCAATGCTATTTTCTGCATCATTGATTTGAATAAAATTGATTTCGTGAGAAAAACATATGTGAAAATTCAACTCAAATCAGATGTTTTTCTTTTTTTTCTAAATTTATTATTATTCTTTTTAGGCCGATCATCGACGTCTTTCCGACGGTCCCTTTCCACCATCACTTCGTCGTCCTTATCCCTATCAATACTATCGACATCCAGGTGAATTCGGCGGTAGTGAAACGTGCATGTTAAAGCGAAAAAATTCTTCGCTTGGAATGATCTTGGATTCGACGAGTTCAATGATGCGAACAGCATCGACAACATTTCAATGTTTACTTGGATCGGCTCGTCGTGCTTCGTACTGTGGTCAACCAGACCCAAGCGTTCAACTTGCACCGAATGGTACAAGTGGTTCACTTTATCTACGTTCAAATTGGGATAATTCAAATGAATCATCACTATCGAATGTTTCCTACGATGAGCAACGTCGTACAGTGACGATTTATGATGGTCGTATTCCAACGACACCAGTTGCTCCGGCTATACCCTTCGAATTGATGACACCTTTGGAAGCTATTACGAAAACGCTTGAGGATCCTGTCGAATCTTTTGTTCAAATCGTGCTCGAAACGCCTGATGATAAGGGATCTATTCTACCGCCAATATCAACTTCACCAACACGTATGAATCTATCTAGTCGACGTCGACATCGAAGTAGCTCACCTAAATTAAAACCCGCTTATCATCGTCCGAATAATACATTGGAAAATAGTGCATTACCCAAATTAACACAACATCATTCGACGCCTACGAATGACTCGTTTAATTCAGTTAAAGTTCACTATCGTGCACCAGATGTTGTCGAACCGATGGATTTTTCCTTTCTCGAACCGGTGCTACGCGGAGAAAGTGCTGCTCCACCTAAAAATCATGCTCAAACATTCTCTAATAGTTCAACATATTCTCGACAAATGTCATCACAAAATAGTTCGACTACAGAAGATTCAGCTATTGATATTCGTACGCCATCATCTTCATCAAATCGAAAAACTATACTCGATGATGATGATCATCATAAATCATCGTTAGAATCTCTTTCTGGTGATAATCATGATTATTATAAACCGCCTACACCACGCTTAAAAACAATGACAATATCAACAATGATGAAATAATTTTGTTTATTCTTGTTATAATCAAGTTTTTTTTTGCTTTTTATTCTTTCAAATAAACTTGTTAAGGCGGTTGACTGCAATTTATTGCTTTTAAGTTGCTCGGTTGCCTAGCAAAATTCTTCTACTTAAAACTATTTTATTGGATGACTTAGTCCTCTTGAAGTCAGCCACCTTATCTACTCGCCCTTGCGCTGAATGGAATTCTAGTTTTGTATTGTTTTCATTGAAGAATTTAGAAGCATTTAAATGTATTTTTAATGAATTGAAAAAGAAAAGGATCAATGGTTTATGCTGAACAAAAAACTACAATTGCTTGAAAAATGTTGCATTTAAGATAGTGGAGTAATTCGGTACGCATAATGGATACCTAAAACAAAGAACTATATTATATATTAATGAAAGAAAAAACCTCTTTTATCCGTGTTTCTATAGCAAATGCCATCCCATCCGAATTGATAAAAATAATTTCGTCATGAACAATTGTGCAGTTCCCGATTGAACTAATTATTCGACAAATTACAGAAAAAATACATTATGCCACCGTTTATGTTGAAGACGTCATAATTATCATCATTTAGCCTTGTTCATAATAACCGTGAAAGAGTCCACGGCAATCAATTCGGTTGCCCTGACAGTACAAAACGATAGCGTATACGATCATTTTACATAGTTTACAGTCGTATTTTATCGTAAATAACGACTGCTTATGATTGTGCTATTCAACCTAAGAGAGAAAAAATAGAAAAGAAGACAGAAACAGACTGAAATAAAGGAGGTTAGCGAGTGAATAACTCGACACGAGGCAAGAAGGAGAAAAGAAGAAGCGCAAAATACCCATGATTTCGATATACTATTGACCAACTTCGAATTCGTTTTGAAAAATCAAACAAATATTTTCAATTCGAAAGAAAAACAAAACGAACTTTTATGATTATAAATTAATCGTTGATATTCATAAATCGAATAGAAACTCGTCAACGGACAAAGATAAATCTGTTGGAAATTATTTCAACAATCGTTTTTATTCAATTTATTTTATTAGATAATTTAATCCTCTTGCAGTCAGCCGCCTTATCTACTCGTTTTTGCGTCAGTGGAATTCTAGTTCGAATCTGTGTTGCGCTATTAATAAACATGCACTTAATCATCGACCGAATCGAATAATGATTTTCAGTTTTCAAATACGATTAAATATTTATATTAATAAATAACATATTCTCATTTAGATTTCTTTTATCTATTGTTCTCATCACGTTTTCCCCTGTGAATAGTGTTCACAGTATGATTAACACTTAGCACTCTTTGACCAACTCGTATTTATGTATAATCAGTTATAATTTGTCTATTTGAAATAATCATGAATGTATTATCGAATAATATATATTGCGTGCAGTTTTTCAGAAAACTAACAAGAACATTTGTCTTCATGTCAAATTGATTCTCTCGTAGAATTATGTGACAAAAAAAGCCAATAAACCATGAACTTGTCAATCAATAGCAAATAATCATAATGTCTGGAAGACTTCCTGTCAAGACTTAGTTGAAAATCCTCTGACAGAAAGGTTTATAGTGCTAATCAAACAGCTTACTTAAGTCTATTCATCATCTTACAAACAGTATTATGTCAAGTACGAGCACTTTGCTTGATCGTCTTTTGAGAAGTTATAATATTGGAATAAAAAAAAATTCAAGTTCGTGTTTATTCTGTGTCTGCAGAGAAAATGAAGGAACCAACAGAAGATAAAGAAAAAGAAGAAGAAGAAGAAGAGCAAAAGTATAACAAATGTAAAACCAATGATGTTCAATTGATATCGATCAAATTATTGAATACATTATGTTTTTCATCTGTTTAAAATAATTTAAGCTATTTGAGCTAAATAATCTTTCACTTCAGCCGGTGTTAAACGACGAAACCCATCTTTATCACAAATGCCAATTTCAATATTATCTTCTGTCATTTGTCCTTCGAATGATTCTTTAAGTGTCAAGATTGCTGTATGTACGGCATCTTCAAGTGCCAATTGATCGGAATATCTACATTGAAATACAATGTTAACTTTGATAACAAGAACTTTTATTAGAACTATACCGTTTTTCTAAAAATGTTTTTCCATTGACAAAATTACGACCAATTGCTGTTGCTTTCCATGGAAAATAGGAGCCCTATTCAAATATCGTTTTTCTTTTATTTCAACTTATTTTGAAAATCTTACTGATGGATCACATTGATAAAGAAATGGTCGATCTTCATCATAATCATAACCACAGATAAGTAGAGAGACACCGAAAGGACGTACACCACTAGAGAAAGAATTCTATTGTTAATCGATTGATTTTCAACAACATACCCGGATTGAGTATATTCTTGCATGACATCTGCTACTCGTTTAACTAATTGCGTTGGTGGAACATTTTGTTCGTAGATAAGCATATATTCTTGGGCTAATTTTCGTGCCTTTTGAACAAGTAATCTAAATCGAACAAAAGCAAAAGTCAAACATTCGAAACAAATTCGCGAATTACCTATAATCGGGACCCATGCCACTATAGACAAGACCGATGTTTTTGCAAACCGATTCAACCTTATGAATTGTTCGATCATCTTGTAATAATGATTTACTCTTTTTTTCTGTTGCTAAAACAACACCATTGGCTGCTTTAATGCCAACAGCTGGTGAGCCAGCATTCACAGCATTGAGAGCGTATTCAATTTGAACGAGTTTACCCGATGGACTAAAGGTTGTTAAGGAGAAACCGTAACGTTCTGACATGATTCTCTCTGAATATTATTTAGACAATCTGAAAAATACAACGAAGAAAACAATCGATCTATATGTCTGTCTACTGTTAATCATTGTAAAATAGATTTCGACGAGAACGATGAGTATTAATTCTTTCGAACGAACAAATGATTCGCTTAGATAATTATCGAATAAAGCAAATCGATCTTAGAAAATTGTTTTCATTTTAAATGAAAATGATTACTAATTTCAAATGTAAAAATCATCAACTAACTATTTGTTTAAAAATCTTTTGTTTAAACTACGAGAAAAACAATTGAATCTAAGATAGATGTCGTCAATAACCATGGAAGTTAGCTGTTAAGATGATTTAGAAAATTCATTCAACCATTCGAATGATCCATTGCTTGAATCTATAAATATCAAATGATTACAAAAAAATTCTCTTTCGATTAAGAAGATAAGATCTACCATTGTATTCAAGTCCAATAAAATCATTGTAGAATGGTTCGACTAATTTCGTTAGAAAATATCGATGATTGACTTCACCATCTTCGTCCATTGGACAATTACGTTTCGGTGTTTGAGAAATTTGCACATGTCCCACAAATGAAATCATTTCCTTGAATGACAAATCAATACGCAAATGAAAACATCGATGGTCCCTTTACTTGAACTCGTTCGGTTAGATTTCCATGTAATCGTTGTAGATGAAATGAGTCCAACATCACTTTTAAATTATTGACTTTCGATGATTTAATAATATCGAGTGCAGTGGAATAGGATCGAAGATAATAATTCGATCGAGTGGAAAGTGGCTCGATTAAACACATGATTCTATGTGATTGAAAAAATTGAGCAGCTTGATGAACAAGTTCGATTATTTTCGATCTGAACAGTAAATAATTGAAGAATGACTTTAAAAAGGAAAAAAACAAGTTTTTCTACCGATCAGTTTCACTGTTTGCATCCATCATAATTAAATGAACTTTATTTACATTTAATGCTTTTGCATAATCAAGTGTACGATTCAAAACTAATCGTTGATAATCTTGAAATGATGGTATTTCTTTTGCTTGATCAAATAACGGTGGACTATTGATCAATATCCATTGTAAAGATTTCTCTTTCGACATCAACTCTTTCCATTGTTCAATTGATACATCATACGGATTTTGACATTCAATAGCATCAAATCGATAATCTTTTCTATGAATAATTAATTACAAATCATAACTCAACAGAACAACAACAAAAAAACAAGATCGATTTGATTACCGTTGAACAATCTGTGTGTATCGTTCTGTAAGTTTGGGTATGTCATTCAATAATGTTGAGATATTTGCACAAAATCGCATCTATGAACGAATGAATGAAAATGTTTAAGTTTGTTTTTTCTCTGTTTTTGTTTATTTTCTTAATGAAAAGACAGATAACAACAATTTATTCTATACACTTTAAGTCATTAGAACAAGAAACAGAAAAACAACATAGATAAATGTTTGATTAGATATTCGATGAGACAATTGTGGATGCATGATCTAGACAAAAGAAAATCAAGAATTAGTCGATATAAGTTTTTTTTTGTTTTTTACCAATAAATTCTTTCACACATCTTCGTTCTTCTTCGGTACGAAGTGATATTGTTCCTGCAATCGCTTCATTTTGAAGTAAAGGTAAAAATAATTGTACAAATGATGGTTCATATGGAGGACCAATCATTTCAAGAACCTAAAACATTTCTTATTCGCATGAAAAAATCTCAAAAATAAAAGAAAAAGATTTACTTCGAAAACAAAATGACGAATTAGTGACACATCAGTATCTTGTTGTTCCCAACGTTTTTTGATATATTCTAATATTGGATGGACGAAGGAACAACTGAGCATATGTACCATACGATCGAGTATTGTTTTTTTAAATTCAAGCTTTAATTGAAACAAAGAACATGAAAAGAAAATGACTTTTTTTTTATTTCGCCTACATGAACGAGAATATCGAGTTCAGAAAAATTTGCTTCGAAAAATCGGACTAATAATTGAAATGCTTTTTCATGCAAGAGAAAATGCAGACTAACAATCTAAATAATTCGGATTTCTCTGAATGAAAACAAAGAATCCACGAAAATCAAAATTTACTTCATCGATAATAATCAAATGAACAGGTGTTGTACCTTGATCGAGTTTGAAATAACTCGGATCGAAGATACGAAATTCAATCCAACGTAAAACTGATGCAGCAACGATTGGAAAACTAGATGAAACTGAATTTAGTTTTTTTTCTATTCATCATAATTTGTTTCATTTTACCGAAGACATTTGTAAAGTTCATTTAAATCACAAATTAAATCAACAGTTGATTTCGAACTAACACAGATTTCATGAGCTTTTTCAAGTGCAATTGTTGTTTGAGACAATTCTTCTTTACTATTAATAGCACTCTTTCGTGAGCTCTGAAAAAGAAAAAAAAAGATGATATACGTATATTTTTTTGGTTGTTTAAACAACTTTTTTGTTCGTTTCAGCGACACTACAAGCATAGGCAAGCAAACCGATATATTTCGGTCGATGTTCAGGATTTAATGTTGATTCAGGATCAAACAATTGAGTGATTAATAATTCTAAATGTCAAATAAATGTCTCTTATATTGAAAATTATAGAGCATAATTTATATTACCAATAAATGCGGGTTTACGAATTAGATCAACAGGTGGTGCATCATTTGATTGATAGATTTTATAGAGCTAGATAAAAAAAAGAAACGACATGATTTATCGAGAGAATAAATTCTTTACAGATGTGACATCGGCTGGATTGAGCGCTTTTTTGGATAACATTGTACATAATGATTGATAGACTTTCGAATAAGCAGTTGTGCCATCAAGTGTCAATGTTATTTCGGTGACATTGTGGCCTCTGAATAAATAAATGTGTTTCTTTTTCTTTCTTCTAATGAATTTACTTTTTCTTTGCATGTGCTTCGATTTCTTCGGCAATTCGTCGAACAATCATTGATTTTGCATCATTAGCAAGTGAAGACAAAACACTCTGAGCATAGAGATACGTATGTTCACTGTGACATGCTAATTCCTAATGAAAAAGATTGATTATGAGGAGAGATAGAACAAACGAAAATTCGTACAGAAAGTTCTTGAATATTTTTTTGCCAATCATCGGGCTCACTATCAATCGTTCGTTGAATCGTTGTCATAAGAACTTTAGTGAAAACTTCGACTTGTTGAGCAGCAACAGGAACACTTGTGATTTCATCTTCGTGTCCTGAATCAACGAGAAGCTATTCGAGACGAAAAATTTTATTCAAAATGAAGAGAAAAAGAATCATTTTTTTTTACTTTGATCGTAAAATTTAACATAAGACAATTGGGATATTCTTCAGCTAGTTTGTAAATCATCGAACGCCAATTCATATGTTCGGTCATTTCAGTTAACCATGATGGAACCTAAACAAAATATTTTCGTGAACATTTAACGATTTTTCATTGTTCGAAACGAACTCCTCCGGCTTCGAAAATACTATCGGCTTTTTTCGGTTCGAAATATTTTTCAATTAATGTTTGCAAATGTTGTACGATCATATTGACAACATCAGCTGGTTCAACACCGGTTAATATCAACCAATCAGCCATTAAAGTTGCTGTTTGTGCAATAGCCATATAATTTTCCGAGAGTAGCTCGATAACTTGATCCGGTGCACCGCCATGCCGAAAATAACTATTAAAAATGCGAATCAATGTCGTTCCTATTGAAGATTTTGTATATTTACTCTTTAATTGTATCGAATACTTTCGATTCCATGATAAAATCTGTCGATGAAAATAACTGCACACATTCCTTTTGGATTTGTTCATCTTCATTTTCTGTATCCATATTTATTTATTTTTATCTGCAAAAATCGAATTATCTTATTTTCAAACTTAATTATTGCGTTTTGAAAATATGAAATTTATTTCAAAAATATCCAGTAAAAATAGTTTCAATCGGAATAGGTTCTTTTAAATAAACAACACACGTTCCATTACCGAAAAATCTCATTACTGTTTGTTGATCATGGCTTTCTGGTATAGAAGCACTTCGTTGTATGGTCTCATTTTCTTTTTGAATCATTTCAACTAAATCCAAACCGGTTTGAACTGCATTTACATCGGGTGCTACACCACAAGTTAAATGTGCACGCGAAAGAAAACCAAATGTCGGATGAAAAAATGACACTTGTTCGGTTTGATTCGATGGAACGACTTTGTCAACGAGAAGTACGTCATCATCATCATCAACACCACCAGGCAATGCATCATATTCATCAGTAGTCGTCGTCGTCGTCAGAGGAAAATTATCGGTTTTATTTCGAGAATTCTTCGATTTATTATTACGACGATTCGAACGAGGTTTTGTTGTGCTCGGTTGAGATGACCCAGATGATTTTGGCGTGTTTTCCGTGTCATCTTGACCCCAGAGCGCCCATGTATGTCGATCGGGAAAGAAAAGACGTGCACCTAAATGTCCAAGTTTGAATGAAAACAAATCGATAAAATAATATTTTACCTAACGTTCGTGGTGTGATTACAAAGCCAATGATAAAACCTCGACACATTTTGCCTATTAAATGTGAAACTAATCGATTGCCTGCATAATCTGTGTATTCTTTTCGACTTCGATCATTGGATGGTCCGATAAATTTGAGTGTACAATGTAAAATTTTCGATGCAGCTTTCATATTCGATCGATTTAGCAAACGATTTACCGGGATATCTAGTACAAAAATATCGTTTTCTTCATTCGACGTCATCGAAATTTACTTTTAGCTCGACTGATTTGCTCGAGATCTTTTTTCAATTGAGGAAAATTTTTCAATGCTCGTTCGTAGTATTCAAACGCTTGTTGAAGAACATTATTCGACTGTTCATGATTAAGAAACAGACCGAAATACATCGGAGTCAATGGTTGAAAAGTACGAAGACGTGTTTCAATAATATCCAATGGTACTTGATGAGTATTTCGATCTGAACAAAATCGAAAAATCATTTATTTTTCAATTCGAAGTTGTTTTTATTCAATACGAACTCATGAGAATATTTGCATCACGTTTCCAACTTGTTCGTGCTTCGACAAGAAGAACAATATAACCATACGTTGATGCTTTTTGTATGTAAGGTCGGCATTCATCCGCTCGAACATTTGTATTGTCGATAATCACAGCAAGAACATTATTTCTTAAGAAAACAAAAAAATCAATTGTCGATGTACATCAATTGAACTCTTTTTGTCTTACTTGCAAGCATCTTCAGCATTCTGTTGACAGACTTTATGTGCTTCGGCAATTTTATCACGATTGAATCGATAGATGCCTTGACTATCGAGAAAATAATTATCTGCCGAACAGATTGCGTAAGATTTGGAATAAAGATCTTTTAGTTTATTTACTAATGTTGATTTTCCTGAAAATAAAAAAAAAACAAATAGCAACTTTCGTTCGCCAAATGCAATAGAATGTTTACCCGATCCAGGAAGTCCACGCATTAAAAACATCACCTATTCAACGAACAAATGATTTATACGTATATATTTTCGTTGTCAAATGACGAACTTTTGTTTGGCGAAGATGAGCAATTGTATCTGGACATGATAGGAATGGATGTGAGAATGCATACGGTTCATCCAATTGTGTCACAGTCAGTACTCGAATTTGTGATTGTTGTTTCTATAAAAAAAAATATCAAAATTTTTAATAAGCAGCAACAAAAACGAAGAACTCAATTCGTACATTAATCGACGATGTATTCTGCATAAGAAATGATGGTAATATCCAATTAAACATCTAAAAACAACAAACGTCAGTGTCAAAAAAAAATGTTCTACTAAATCAATAACAAGCAATGAATAGATGTGCATAAATTGTCAGGAAAACAAAGCAAATCAAAACACAATAAATCAAACAAAATCATTTCTCTCCACGATTGCTATTGATCTGTTCCGATATTTGATGAACAGCATCAATAAACCATTGAACATGATCAACAGACATATCCGGATAAATTCCATGGCCAAGATTGGCTATGTACTGTTTCGTGCCAAAGATTTCGACCATATTTCGAACGAAACTTTCTAAATTCTCTTTCGATGCATAGAGTGCACAAGGATCAAGATTGCCTTGAAGAACTAATTTCGGATAATTTTCTCTCAATGAACGAATAGATGTTGGTGCAATCGTCCAATCAAGACCGATAACATCGAATAGACCTGTTGCAGCTAAATCTTGAATAGCATAATGTGCGTCTTTAGCAAAAAGAATGAACGGTACAGGCGAAAGATTTCGTTTGGCAAGTTCAGTTCGAACACCTTGAGCAATTTGACAAAGAAACGGATAGGAAAACCGTTGAAATAAATCCGGTGTTAAATTAGCACAATGCGATTCAAATAATTGTACGAGTTGAGCACCGGCAGCTATTTGTTCAACAAAATGATCGACAATAAAATTGGCTAGTAAATTAAGTAGATCCAATGAATCCTTTTCGTATGTGTATAACCAACGTTTAGCTTTCGACATTGTCGAACTTGCTTTGCCTTCGATCATGTAGGACATTAATGTCCATGGTGCGCCGCAAAATCCAATCAATGGACATTGTCCGTCGAGTTTTTGTCGTGTAAGAGTAATCGCTTCGTAAACATACTTCAATTCGACACTTGCTTGACGTGTTCGATCGATTTGTTTTTGTATGTCCTCAGGTGTTTTCAATGGTTGAGGAAATGTTGGACCTTCACCGGCGAGCATTTCGACTTGCATGCCGAGTGCTTGAGGAACAACGAGAATATCGCTGAAAATAATCGCAGCATCGAGATTAAATCGACGAACAGGCTGAAGTGTAACTTCACAAGCGAGTGTCGGCGTTCGGCAAACTTCGAAAAATGAATGTTGAGCACTTATGGTCTTGTATTCGGGTAAATAACGACCGGCTTGACGCATAATCCATATTGGAACACGCTCGACAGATTCACCGCGACATACACGAAGTATAAGATCGTTTTTTAAGGGAGGAAACTCGATGGATGACATTTATCACGAGAAATATCTGAAATTATTTTTGATTATTACGAAATTTTGCTTCATCCAGTCTTTTCAAACTCGAAACTTTCATCAGTAATTGCAAAGTTAGATGAAAATACGTTTGTTATTCCTCTGTCTGTGTCTCAATATATGTATCACTGAATTCATTTCAACCAATGACAGATATTCTTCCTAAATCTATATCGATATTGACTGCTCGGTACTGTCATCTATTGATCCCATTCAATGCAAACAAATCTTCATTGGCGAAGAAATCTTCTCATTCAATTCTTTTTTTGCTTTTCTTTTCATTTCATTCGTTCTTTCTTTCTTTATGGCCTTTTTATTTTTTTCTCCTCTTTTTCTCTTCTCTCTCTCCCTCTCTTCCTCGGACTAGTTGTCGTCTTCGTCCGTCGTCTTCGTTCTCGTTTCTCCTCCGTAGCCGTTTCTATTTCTCCGTTCGCGTTTTTTTTCTTCTTCTTCTTCTCTTGCGTACACGTACAGAGAGTAGAAGAATTGTCGACGACGCCCTTTACGATCGTTTCTTTTTTTCTTTTTCTCTCCTGTCCTCTTCTATATGCTTAACGCATAGAAAAGAGAGAAAGGGTATATGCAGAGGAAAAAAAATCACTACTTCTTTCAACGCGAACGGCACATAGTGCGAAAATGTACGCTGATAGTTTGTTTCTGTCTTTTGACAATATCGTTCTTTACTTTCTCTTTTCTTTTCTTATTTAAGACGTTAAAGTAGTAGTAGTCGTCGTCGTAGAAAAGAGAACACAGGACATGTTTCGTCCATCCTCTTTTTCTTTTCTTCTTCGTTTTTTTTTCTTCTTTTCTTTTCTTCTTTTCTTTCCATTCTGTTTTAGATAACTCATATTATAGAGAAGATATCTTGAATATATATAATATTAAACATATATATATATATATATTTCTTTTTCGTTTTTCTTTCTTTCATTCGGTTTTTTCTTTTCTTGTTCTTGTTGGACTCTCCGTACTTTGGCGGTCTCAACACTGAGAAATGACAACACAGAACGAACATGATACTAGCCAATTGGATGGTACTACAAATGGAACAATTCCTATGTCGACAACTACATTAACTAATACGAATACCCCAAGTGGTATCGTTATTGTTCAACAACAACCAGTGAGCGAACAACCACATTTTATCCTATCCGCAGTGAACAATCCCGCACCAATGATCATAACAACTCCATTAGGTAGAGAGAGAGAGAGAGATTATATTCGATATGTTCATTTCGTAATTCGTTTTAGCTGTACCGTCAATGATTACTCAACAATTGCCAACAACAGCAACTACAACCAATGGCATACAACAAGCGATAACAGCAATAGGAACGAATTCCGCCTTATCCTCGTCGAATACGACCGTTATTGCGACGCCATCCGTTCAAACGAAAGCCCCGGCAACAACAAAGTCATCTGGCCAAGATCGACTTGTTTGTAGTCTTTGTAATAAAGTATATCGATCATCAGCTGGCTTGAGATATCACAAGCGAAAACGACATCGAGGTAAAACATGACTCATCGAATGTGTGATGTTTTTGCAAAGAAAAAAAAAACGTTCTTTTTTTCTCTTTTCTTCTGATTACAACAGACGAAGGAATGTTGAAACCAAGTCAATTGCATCGAGTCCGATGTCTAGAAAACGGGTGTGTTTATCAAATGTTAGCCATATCGGACCTACGAAATCATCTCGCTAATCACCATGTCAAACCCGAATATAAAACAACAGAAGAGAAAAAGTTCAATTCATTTGCAGGTAAGAATTCGTTTGTTCTTCGTCGTCTTATTCTTTCATCGCTTGGAACTTAAATGGAAGCGGTTCTTTTTTTTTTTTAATAAAAAAAGACCTTGAGAGTTTCTTTTTTCTTTATTTAATTCGAAGAAGAAAATGAGACTTGAAAGTAATTTGATTTTTATTTAGAATTCTCCGAATGGAAGAGTGTGTTTGAACAAACAAGTGGCTCGAAATATGTCAAAAACTGTGGTTCAAAAGGCAAATCTGAGAATCAAACGACTGAATATTACTATTGCAATCGAACTGGACCATGTAATCGATGTCTTTTTCTCTCTCGATTTGTTTCATCTTCTTCATTCCTTTCAGATAAACAAACACGTCAAGGTTGGCGTCGTAATTCCAAAGCACTCGATTCTCTTCGTTGCGGTATTCATTGCACATCATCAATGAAAGTTGATATCAGTCGAAATGATCAAGTCTCCGTACAGTATTATCCGACACATTACGGTCATACAGCTGAACCGCCGCTGCAAGCACCACAAACGGCAGCAACGGCAACGAACTCCGTTCATCCGACGACGAATGGTGAACTAGCATCAGTTCAACAACAAACGATTCCGTCCATTCAAACCGTTGTTCAAGCAGCTGTTCAACAAACAACAACAACCACTGATCATTGCGTTCGACTTCAACATCAACATCACGCGCAAACATCCAGTATTATAATTAATATCGCGCCTGTAAGTACTCAAACATATCGAAATTTCAACCTGAAATAAAAATATTCTTCCCGATAAATACTTAGTCAATATAAATTTATTTTCTATTCTTTTCCAGGTGAATACGACAATCATCAAATGCGTGTGATGAACACGTGTCTACGTGTGTATATACATAAATGTGTGTAGATTTTATAAATACACCGGAAAACTATCCTTTCTCCCCTGTCTTCATATATATATTGTATTCTAGCCGAAAATCATCGACCGATGGAACAATAATAGAACACCGGACATTTGTTTTGTTTTGTTTGCGAAAAAAAGTCGAATTTTCCTTTTCTTTGTTTTTGTTTTTGTTTATTCATCGATGAATATTATTGAACAGTGAAATGAAAACCAATCTTCTAAAATACAAAAACATTTCGACTCTTTCTTTCTGTCGTACTCATGTTTAACATCCGGTCTCGCGAGAAAATACGCCGTACATTATCGAAATTAGAGCCTCATCATCACTTGTTGATAAACTTCATTTTGGTCTGTAGTTTCTCTCTCTCTCTCTCTCTCTCTTTCTTTTTTTTGTGTATCTCACTAAACATTCTTTTGTAGTGTTATTCTTCTATGAAAACAAGAAACTAACGAGCAACACACGCTTGTCTGTGTATTGGTTTTCTGTAGAGATGCCTTTTTGTTTGTTTGTTTCTTTTGTTTTTCTTCCGGAAGACTTTTTTTTCTTTGTTCATTTTGTTTTGTTCGTATGATTTTCTTTTTCTTTTTGGTTCATTCATAACACGTTTTTTTTTAAATTTCGAATACAACCGAAAACATTTCAATAGAAAAATTCATCTTCGTAGAAAAAAAACGAACTCTTCTATTTATTGAATATTTGCATTCTCTCTATTTCAGATATTGTTTTGTTTGTATTTGTTTTCCGTTCAATAAAAATGACAAGAAAGAGCCCATCGGGCGCTTCGTCACCATCGTCGACTGTCGAAGGTGGTGCTGCAAGTGCTGGTCGTTTCGTCTGTTCAATGTGTGCGAAAGTCTATCGATCTGGTGCTGGATTACGTTATCATAAACGCAAACGACATCGAGGTAAGTTAGTCATATCGATGTTCAATAAAAACAAAGAACGAAATCATACGATTTTATGACAGATATTTGTGTATATATTTGATTGTGTTTGTTTTTTTCCGTTGGCGAAGGTGTGGTCGAACCAACAGCTCTTCATCGAGTCAAATGCCAAGAACCAGGATGTGCGTATCAGATGTTAGCGATATCAGATCTACGAAATCATCTATCTAATCATCATCAAAAACCTGAATATAAATGTACAGAAGAGAAGAAATTTACTAGTCTTGCAGGTAGATTTCAACGAGTTGAAATTGTTGGTTTTTTTTCGCATTGTGAAATTTCGAATAGACTTTACGGAATGGAAAGCATCGTTTGAAACTCGTACTGAATCGAAATATGTTAAAAATTGTGGTGCAAAAGGCAAATCAGACAATCAAACAACTGAATACTATTACTGTAATCGCACTGGACCGTGTAAGTAAACTCGAAAAAGAGAAAAATTCATCCGAACTGTTGATTTATTTGCTTATTAGTCGGTCAAGGTCTCCGTCGTAATAAAATTCAAGGTTCATTACGTGGCGGTATTCATTGCACATCGTCAATGAAAGTTGAAATTCAAAATGATGAACATATTACTGTTCAATACTATCCAGCCCATTACGGACATACGAATGCTTACACATCTGAAGATTCACATTTATCCGAAAATAGTATGACTATCGGAGGATTGAACGGACATTCAACATCAAATCATTACAATGGGCATCATCAACAGCAGCAGCAGCAACAACAACAACAACAATTAGATAATTCACACTATTCAATGAATAATGGTGATCGATCATCATCGTCATCGCCTGGCTCATCATCAACAAGTCCTTCAGGAGGTTCGAATTCGAATCATCAATCGATTTTATCTTCTTCAACACCAACAATAATCGATCGATCATCATTGGTATCAAATAATCTATCGACGAAACCCATGATGAATAATCATTTAAATCATCAAAATCTACTACAAAATCAAATGTCACATTGTATTATTATATCGCCATCGTTTGTTGATATTGAACATCCATCATTAACACATTCCAATCATCAATCAACACCGGTGCTTGTTGTTCATCAACCTCAATCTGCTCATTCTCAATTATCAACAACAATCGTCACAACGCCAGCAACCACAACTTTACCCGTTAAAAAAGAAAAATCCGTTTCAGATATTATGCGTGAATCGTTTAATGTTCTATCTTATTGGCCATTAGATCATCATCATGGTCTAGTTACATCCGAGAATGATCTACAAATCTCTCATCCTCCTGTTAACATGGATGAACATCTAATGTTCTAAAACAAACTTGGTTTTCTTTTCGTTGCTTCTCAAATGTGATCAATTAACATGTTCGACTTGTATTTTTCATATCTCTGTTTATTGAACACAAAACAAAACGAAAACAAATTTTCTGTATACACATATGTCAAACAGTGCTTCGTCTCCGATCAACAAACACACAACAATACAAATCTTAAACATTTCTTCTTCGTTTTTCTTTTGTAATCTGTTCATTCCTTCTAATCTAATTTGCTCGTTCTTTTTCTCTTCGTCTTCTTATCGTACGATAACTATGACAAACGGCAGATACAAATGAAAAGACATAGCCTTTTCTTGTGCAACAAAACACACACACACGTACGCATAGTTTTCTTGTTCTTCGAATTTGTTCCGGAAAGATTTTTCAGACAAAAACAAATCCATGCATTTGAGAGATTCGAATGATTTTTTAAATAATCAAAAGCTGAGCTTTGCTTTCTTTTTTTTCTTTTTTTTTCTGTTTATTAATGTTCAGATATCTTTCGAAATGATATCAATAAAATACCAACACTTTTTTTTTCAATTTATTCATGTAAAAATAAGAAAAAAAAACATGATCTACTGTTCTATTGACTAACCTTGACAGTCGATTACTGCAATTATAAACATAGCATAAAAAGGTTACAGAGTTATGTAAGAAAATTAGCAATTAAGATGCCATCATAAGCTTATGTGTACGATATTGTTCCCAAAAAAAACAAACAAAGTTACAATGTCCCGTGATATTTTTTTCTAATTATATTTCTTAGAAAACTCGATAATGTCGAAGTACTTGATTCACTTTTCGAAATTCATAATTATCATTTTCATGATCTAATTCAATCGAATTTCTCTACAAACACTCTCGATTTTAGTACGAAATTATCGAATTTAACGCAATTACTGGTAGATTTATGTTGTTTTAATGATTATCTTCGGTTACTTGATGGACGTTTCGAACATTTATCGATATTGAACGTTAAAATTGCATCGATCAATAATTTTTCATCGATAAACTATGAAAATTCAATAAAATTAAAATCTTTTTCTTTCACATGTTATGATATGACCAATACATACGATGGTCAAATCGTTCTCAATTTATCGATTTACAAATCTCGGCTATCGACAAGTGACTTGTTTTATCAATTATTTTCGAAGTTATAAAGCCATTTTGCATGTTTTCTCTCTTCCGTTTCAATTCGATCGTCTCGAAAAAATTATCAATCGTTTTCCATCGAATTATTCAAGCATTTTCATTATTTAGACATCTTTGTGTGATGAATTATATGCCACAACCAAAAGATAATCTTCGAGAAATGTCTGTCGAATATCGTTATTTGACTTGTTTGGATATTAAATGTGTGCATACAGATTCTATTGAACAATTTTTCTCGCGAATCGACGAGAAAGAACTGTGTGAATGTGAAACGATTGATAAAAGAAGATACGTTGATGTATCCCAATGAAGTCTATGCTTATTTTCGTTCGATTGAAAAATAAATAAAGATTTTATTCGGAAAAAAAAGAATTCACATTAAATCATTATGTAAAAGTTCGGAATAATCTTGTTCGATTAAATTCGGTCGATCATTAACATCGTTATATTTCAAAAGTTGAAGAACAATACTGTAAGATCGAAGAAGTATATCTCTTTCTCGTTCCATTTTTTTAATATATTGTTGAAGTTCTTCGATAATCATTGAATCAGATTTAATTGTCGAATGAAATGTATTTGTATTTGTTGGATAATTGTTCAATGTAAGACGATCTGATGAATTCATCATGATTCGTGGTTGTTGAGAATTTGTTGATGAAAGTATTGGCAAGTCATTAGTTAACATTGAGTGTAGACGATCGATTCGATCGAGAAGATCTTGTGTTGGAGATGACGACATGTTAGTTGTTTATTTTGAAAATGAAAAAAAAAACGAGAGAGAGAGAAGAAAGGAAGAAAGAAAATCATCCGATATATAAATCAAACGATAAACGGATTGTGAAGAATTTTAGTCAAGATTAAAATGAAAAAAGAATTAAATATCGTCTTTTGTTGTATTGTTCTTATTGGATGACGATGATCGAAGCCTTGAGGGTGTTGAGTGTTCTCGAACACTGAACTACCAGTGTCCATAACACTTAAGGTGAAACGTAGTTTTTGCGTTTCGACGTTTATTCTTTCCCTAGTAGTGACAGTAGAGCAATCCCCATACCAAACATCAAAATAATGTAAAAAGTAGCAAATTTGCTATCATCTCTCGCTGTATTTGAAGGTACATGTTGATAGTTGGTCGTTTAAATAGATATTGTCACCGCTATCAACTGTTGCTTACAATGAAAATGTTTTGAAAGATTGTACTTTTTTACGAAATATATATAGTAGTGAATGAATGATCAGATGAAAAATCATCGCCATCGAGCGATTTGAAAGAGAAAAAGAAAAAAATAGAAAGCAGTGAATAATAGCAATCATTCGCATAGCAACTGCGAAACCTGGAATTGCAGAGCTCGTAGTTTGTACAATTACTGTTGGTTTGAATGGAAAAGAAAATGTTTTCAACTATTAGTAATTTCATAGAAACCTTGTTGATTTTATTTTCAGACGAAAGGAAAGAAAGACAGTGCAGTCATTTGATGTACAATGTCAAATTTATTTTTCTACCATTCGGTTCTTTAAATAAATACGGAATCGCTATTCGAATGTTCTTTCAATAATGAAATGTGGATCGTCTTGAACTGATTCTTTTATTTTACGATCTCGCATTGTAATTTTTATAAAATTGTGTAACATAATTGTTAACTTTCCAAATTATAGATATTACGAGGACAAAATACGCAAATCTATACAAAGTTGGATGACAATATGTTTGCTGACTTGGATCATTATATTGAACAGAATGTGACACACTAAACACCCAGATACAGCCAAGAATAAGCCAAATGAAAAGGAAAATCACAAGAAGTAGATGGATACAAACAGAAGATACAATCCACATAGCGAAACGTGCTGTTACACCATCATACTCTCTATCATTGTGTTGTACTACTAGACCTGAGTATATGACTAGTAAAACTGATGATATCGTTGTAATTAGCTCAATGACACCTGCTACTATTAGATAATACGGAATAGCAGGTTCAATGGGACAATTATTACGGTACATATAACCGATCACTAATTGAAATACTATAAAGAATAAAACAATATAATATCTTTTTTGCATTGAAAAGAATCATTGATTTACTTGAAAAAAAATTTATAATGAAAAGAATCAGTGTAACAAAAGCAGTAACTACTCCAAAGTCAAAAATATTCGATTTGAGTCGCCTTAATTGTGTATTTTCCACATTTTCATATCCGTGCATTTCAATGCGTCTTTCCATTTCTATCGATTTTTGTTTCTATTCAGCACGAATGCAATAATATATATATATAATGATTCTAATATATGACCCTTTTTTCGGTCTGATAAACTCGGATGTACAATTTTGTTCGTATATATTTATTACCTGTATGAGTAATATATTATTTATGGGAGGAAAATAGTTTCCAAGTATTGAAAACTTAATATCACGTTTGTTGATTACATTCTCCGTTGGATGACGAAAGAAAAGTAAATTAGTCATTTGATGTATATTTTTTATGATGAAACAGATATCGAAAATATTTCCATCTTCGTCACAATGGGTGAATCTGTTTACTTGATATAAATCATCATCATTTACAATTGAATCACTTCTTTTATATACATTTATTAGTAAATCATCTAATGGAACAAGTTTTCTCATATACCGTTAGCAACAGATTCGTTTTCAATATTTACTAATAAATGATTAATAAATATTGTAAAAATGTCTGTATCACGGTTTTTGTTTGAGTTATTTTAATGAAATGTAAGAAGAGAGAAAGAAAACTGATGTTTTTCTTTCTTTTAGTTTGCATCCTTGGTTATTTGTATTTGAAAAAGAAAACGAAAAGTAGAAAAAAAAGAGGAAACAATCGACTTTTTTTAATTAACATCCGGACAAAGAGTTTGAATAGACAAAATTGTTTTAAGAAAAAGAACTCCAACGTTTGTACAATTGAATAATAAAACACGCTGCTGTTCGTGTCAATCATCCATCAATCATGTTCTTCAAAATAAGCAAAAGAAAATTTTAACACAATCATCGTCAATCATTACTAAAGCTTCAAAATTTACTTCTTTCTCTGCGTCTGTCTCCCCTATGTTTCTTTTTTTCCTACTGATTTTTTAAAGTGTTATTACGGAACCCGATCGTGTGTTTGCACAGCAACAACATACATAAACATTATAAACGTTTTTGTGTCTTATAAAATACTTTGGTAGAAGAAGAAAAAAAAGAAAGAAACGAAGGAGAGAAAAAAAAAAGAATAAAATTATTATCATTGTATTAACGTGTGCGTGTGTATGTAATGCAACTGTTAGATTCAAAAGTGCTCAATGCTATTCGTTATTCACAATATAAACAACTTGCTCTGTTTATCCGACATAAGTATAATCTAAATGTTTCAACAAAAGACGGACGTAATGGTTTATTCTTTGCACTCGACATATCCGATGCAAGAAAACGTCGTCGAATGATCCGATTTTGTCTCGATCATGGTATCGATGCTTTACAAAAAGAGAAAATCAGTGGTTATACACCATTACATGAAGCTATCGCTCGGCAACAAGTTGATTCAGTTCAATTATTACTTGCCAATGCTGGTGGTGAAGTCGATTGGCGCGCATTCGATCAACGTGATCGAACGATTCTTCATCAAGCTGTTGAATCGAATAACATTCAAATACTCGAAGCATTAATAACAGTTATGAATCACTATGGTGTTTCCGTTGATATACCCGATAAAACCGGTTTAACACCGTATTTATTAGCAACGAAATTACATTTACGTGACATGGCTGATATACTTGTAAATAAAGGTCATGCAAGTCGACAACAATGTGATTTATTTACACATCGTTCAGCGAATGATTGGGAAATTGTCGGTATTGAAGAACATCGTTTGTTTGTTCGTGATAAACTCCGACAAGAAATAGATAATGCGAAAACCGAAGGCAAAATAGCTAAAGTAAACAAATTAAAACATATCTATTATTCGCCATTATTATTGCCAACAACATCAACTATTGAGCCTCAACGTCGTGATTCATTTCTGTCGATCACAACTCTATCCGGTTTAAACAGTCGATCAACTGTTTCAATCAATGAAATGATCGATCGTTTACCTGAAGGTGAAATTCCTGAATCATATGTAACAAGTCTACCGGCTGAGAAGACCTTTCATTTGGAACGTATGCCTCAACCGATGCCACCATCATCACTTCCTCCGCTCTCATCGGCCAAATCACGACAACAACGTCAACCGAACTTAACACTCAATGCACTTGTCGATTTATTTCAGGTAGTTCAATAACTATAGACATTATTTTTGATTGAATTCAACAGGAAGAAAAATTGACAATAATCAACACGCCTTTGTTTGCTTTTTTTCGAATATTATTGTGAAAAACTTCACTCGTACCCAGCCTTTCGTTCATTCGTTTGCTTCTTTCGTCTCTCATAGTCAATTTTTGTATTTATACGTACTTCATTTGAAAAACAAAAGAGAAAGAGAAAAAAAACACATATTAATATTGGCTTTTTTTCATCTTTCTTACACTTCTTTTTTTTTGTCTCCTCCAGGTAGCTACCGATCAACTTTCGCCATCATATCGTTCATCAATGAAAACTAATACTCAAACATTGTCTGATTCTCGTGAAAAAAAATCTGATTCAATTTCCTATCCACGTCGAAGTACATATGCAGCATTGCAAAACAACATAAATCCATCGACCATCACCAAACGACAACGTCCCATCAAACGAATTTCATAGTCATTCAACCGTAGAATTCATACCAAGCAAAATGATTCTGTCGAGGATATTCGAATAGTTTTTGCCATTCGGCTTTATAACGTGTTTGTTCACCGAGTAGAATTGAACCGCATGAAAGAATCGATGCATCCTTTAAATTAACTAAATGAAGTATTAATTCGAAATGAATATAGATCGATGAGAGATCATTCGATGGAATATTTTCAATAAGATTTTCATTGATATCGAACAGATCGGATTGAGTTTCTTTCGAAACAATGGGCGCAAATTTCTTTTGACAAAATCGATGATTTTGGTGAAAATAGGTTACAGTTAAACATGCATCTAATCGAACAGATCAATTCATTGAACAAGAAACAAAATCTTTCGAAATTCTACCTATTTTTTGATCTTTTTCGACTTTACAGAAGTAATGCAATCGATTTATTCGAATTGTTAATCGTTCTGCAGTTGGAAGATAATTTATTCCGAGATGTAATCCAGCGAATGTAATCTATAAAAAGAGCAATAATCAATTCAGATTATGTCGTATATTAAAATGCATACTTGAGGTAGATTATGAAGTAGAATAACTTGATCATATTTAGGTATCATTTCTTGATTTAATGGAATTATATTTTCAATTAAGAGATCTTGAATTCCTGAATGATCAGTACAGAAAAGTAAAAATCGAAGTGATGTCGATGAAAGATCAGTTTCAATAATTTGAAATTCGGCATATTCATCGCATATGATTGTATTTTCATTCGTACGCGATAATCTTCTAAAAACACAAACGAAATCGAATTCAAAAACAAATATCGATTGTATGAATGAAAGTTTACTTTGTTGACTTTTCTTGTAAAGTGTTCCATGTGTTTATGGATAGATCTGATCGATGTTTTCGAGCTAGATCATGAAATTTTTTGTAGATTTTATTGTTGACGAATTGAATATGAATGAAATATTCAGTTTGTGCATCGAAAACGGGATGTTTAGGAATATGCTCAGCGTTTGTTAAATGTACCGTCAAGAGTTTCTTTTCATTATCAATGTTTAATTCCACATTGACTTGAGCAAATGGAGGTGATAGATAAGCTGGTCGAATCAACGAATGTTGAACTTTATTTTTCGTTGAATACAATGAATAGTCGATACCCTGGATAAAATTTATAATATACGAAATGAAACGAGAAAATCAAGAAGAAACAAACTTACATTGGTAGAATGTACACCGTCGCTATCGGATGCTGTTGTGTACGGTGATTCTTTTTTTAGATGTCGATGGTGACTGTAGTTTGACTGATTGAAAGGGGCAAGCTGCTTTGCACGAAAAACGGATTCATATTGAGGTGTTGGAGGAGTGTAAACGAACCAACTACTTCTCGGTGTTGATTTAAGTAGAATTTTCTCTTCTTGAGTTCAGAAAAAACAAGCAAAAAAAATTCAAATAAAAATTGATTTAACGAGTCTTACCGTTGTTTCTTCTTCGTGAATATTGTCGTCGTAAACCTTTTTGTGAACAAACAAAATAGAACACGATACAACCCACAAGCGAAACGAGTATACAACCAAAAAGAACGATGACTACTCGTTCAGATGTAGTCAACGATCTTTGCCACGGTAAAAACAGTCCAATCTCATCGAGATAATCATCGTCTTGGCCTGTTCGAGTTTCATTCATATTCGCTCGTTTAATATCATCAATGAATATTCTCATATTTGTCTTTTGTTTTTATACGAATACATATGCTAACGAATATGAGACAGATGTGTTTGATACACGAATAAATATATCGAAAAGATTTATTCTTTTCTTCTGTATTTTTTTTATATATTTATTCATGAAGTTCCACAGACCAATCGAGTAACAGATGTGTATTGATCTAGGCGTGATTAATAAATCCGTCCTCGATCTTTTAGGTAATCACATAAGTGTGTTCTCTTGCTTCAGATAGAAAAAAATAAGTTTTCATTTGATCAATTATGTGTATGTATATATATATATGTCGTTAATCGTTTTTTAAACAAAAATTAAATCTCGATGAATTATACGAAAGAAAAAGAAAAACAGACCGAAGCAAACACGTACATATTTTGTTTTCTTTATATACATATACATTTAGTGCTTGTTTTAGTAAAAAGAGAACAAAAAAAAGATAGGGTATTAATGTAACTACGTTTTATAATATAGATTATTGTGTTTTTTTTTTGAAGCATCACCGAAGAGTTAAATTGCTTAAGATTCTCGTAATTTCGCTAAGCGTTGACTGAGTTCATCCTGAAGACGAAAAAATTCAATTCGATTTTTATTGAAAAATAAACGTTGATTTACTTGTTCTTTAAGAGCAACCGATGTGCCAATAGCTGGCGCTGTTGGTATGTTGAGATTGAGCTCAATTCCAGCTTCATCAGCCATTTCGTGCATTAGATTAGCAACTTGATCGACCGGTTGTTGAACCGTGGTGGCATTTTGCATGGCATCATCCATAACTTTCGTTTTCACTTCAAGATCTTCGAAATTCTTCTCTAAACTATCCATTAATTTCGATGTTTCGGTTAGCGGCATGTTCGCCGTCACTTTCGACATTAACGAAACGGTTTGTTTGAGACTTGCAGCCATCTAGATTGACGATAAACTTTCCGAAAAAGCAAAAACGAAATGTTTTACTTGTCGTTGAGCAGCTGAATTAGCTACACGTGCTTGAACACCATCGACTCGAGCAGCCATTCGTTTGCAATTCAATGATTCACTATGATGTCGAATAGCATTTTCGGCGTGGATTTTCGCTGCTTCCATGTTGCCTTTCATGAGAGCTTTTTTGACTTTATCACGTTCGATTTTTTCTTGTTTATCATGTGATACCGATTGACGTTCGAGCATTTTCGTTTGCATTTTAAATTGAAATGCGAGTTTATCTACCAAAGTTAATCAATAAGATTTGAGAATATTAAAAAAACAATTCGAATTACCCGACATGTTCAGTTGATAGATTTTGTAATGAATAAATTAGAAAATCTGAAAGTAAGAAGAAGAAAAAGAAAAGATTTCTTCAACAACAATTATTAACAACTAAAGAAAATATTCTATCGAACAAACTATTATATTTTGTATGTTGTTGTCTATTAGTTTATATTATGACTCATAATGATGATAAGTAAAAGAAATGATTCATAGACACAAGCGAAATTATATATCCAACTAGAAAGAAATAAAGCAGGCTTACTAATTTTTATCATAAAAGCAATCCAATGCGATGACAAATGAAATATTCTGGTTAAACAAAGAACAACGGAATAAAATCAACGTCCTGCAGATGTCCGTAGTTAGTTGCTTTTTTTTGATGAAAAGTTTATTGTGTAAAAATATCCCGAGATAAGAAAATGAGTTCATCTGGAATTATCAACCAGGATGTAAATTTATTTCCCTTGGCTTATCGATTCAAATATAAATGTAGAACAAAACAGTCAGATAACAAGTTTTACTTTTGCCGATAAATGATACCGATTCATATAATTTTCTGGATGATTATCATCACTGAACTCAATTGTTCATTAATCTATAATACAGATGGCAATCTCAAAACAGATATTGATTGCATCTATGCTTATATATCTGATATTAGTTATGAATACGAGAAAAATGTTCATACAAATTATTTGACACCATACTGTCGACGTTTGTCATTCAATGATCTTGTTGTTGAAGTAGAAGGCAATACAGAAAATGTAATTACATTTGAAAATTTACGTTTTCAAAATATGACAAGTGAAGATTTATTTCAATGGTCGAATTCAATTGATATTATTGAAGATTATGAAATCTATTTAACTACAAATAGTCCGGATTTATCACAGAGAAATTTTTATAATTGTTCAATTTTCTGGTTTGGTTCGCGTTGTCAATATACATTTAATTTAAATCAAACGATTGAATCCTTTGGTGATTTTGTTATTTCATCATTTTCTCGTCGACGAACAATTAAATCAAGTCAAACACTATTTACTTGTTATCCTCATTTATTCGGGTGCTATCGTGGTCCTGAGCCAATGTGTTTAGATTGGCGAGAAATCTGCGATGGAAAAATCGATTGTATTGGAGATTATTTTGGAATTGATGAAACTAATTGTGAACAATTAGAAATGATTGAATGTGAAGACGATGAATATCGATGCCATAATGGAGGACAATGCATCCCGTATGAATTTTTTCATGATGGTTTTACCAATAAAGATTGTTTAGATGGAACTGACGAAAAACTTCATCGAATTTATAATCCTCTTGTTATTAATGAGAATTATTTTTGTATGATATCGATTTTATTTATGTGCGAAGAAAAAAGCTGTAATTCTCCAAATTTATTTTCATGTGGCGATGGACAATGTATTTATTTTCGAATGCTAAATCCAGATGTAAAGAACACGTATTGTCATGGCACAAGACGTGATACGGTTTTCGATGAAACTATCGACAATATTTCTACCTATTTACCATTGAGTTGTTACACATCTTTATTTCGTCAATTTGAATTTGATTACTTCATCAAAAATATTACTCATAATCATGTTGATTGGTTCAAATCGAATAATTGTTCAATAACACCGATTCCATTCTCTGTACAACCAATTTTAGTTTATTTCTCTTTACATCGTTCAAAACAAACGTTAATAAATAACTCTGAACAAATCATTTTATCAAAACCGATTTGTAATAATCTTCAAGAATATTTACGTTTATCTAAAGTGACATTTCAGTTAATAACTTTATATTGTTATCAAAGTCGGTCAATGATAAGAGGTAATTATAGATCACTATTGTATTGGAATAATTTAGCAATGCGATTGAATGTTGCATATTTCTTCTTAAATAATCAAACAAGATTTTTATCACATTCATTTTTACATTTTTGTTCTTTATCTCATCAATACATTTCAAAATATCTCCTATTTGATAATATTATTGATTGTTATTATGGTGATGATGAATTTCCCGTTCATTGCTTATTAAATGATACCATGAAGCATACAAATGAATGTAAAGTACTTTGTGCAGTAATATTAGGCACTACAAATGAACAATGCACTGATCAATTTCGTGATGACTTATATAGTATAAATTATAAACGACGAGTATATTCTCGTATTTGTATCGGTATATCGAGATCAAATGAAGTGAATGACGACTATTTGAAAAATACTAATTGTGATTTATGGCCTTGTCTTACTCCATATACTCGATGTGACGGTATTTTTCAATGTTTAAATGGAATTGATGAATTAAATTGTTCGAATAATTCAATTTGTCAAGAAAATGAATTTAAATGTGAGAATTATCAGGGTAATTATAACGAAATAATTTGTACTCCTTATGAATACATTTATGAAAAGCAAATCAATTGTTCGTTTGAATCCGAATATTTAAGTACTCGACGACAAATTTTTTATTTAAATAATTCTCTTTCAATTAACTCAAATGAATATATATCATGGAAAGTACAGCGTTCCTTAACTATGTCCGATATATGCATTAATTACCATCAATTCGGAGCCAGTCAAGTGGAAATACTTCGTTCTACTTATCCCAGTATACAATTAATTGATATGAACAATAATAGACGAATGTGTGATTTGAATGAGTTGAATTCTATTGAAATGAGAGATTACTATTTTCGTTATGCATCTCAATTCAATCTTGGTTACTTACCATTGGCACAAAATCATTTTGTTCAACGAGAATATATCGATAGAAAATCTAAGGAAAATTTTATTCTTAATGATAAATATCAATATATTGAATACTGTCATCGTGGTATTTTAATCTATGAAAGTGAATCGAAAATAAAAGCATGTTTATGTCCACCGAATTACTTTGGTGATCGATGTCAATGGCAAAATCAACGAATTAGTTTAACATTACAATTTCAAAAATTATTTTCAATTGAACAAATTGAAAATCTCATTTTCGAAATCCTTATCTATTTAATCGATGATCAAACTCAAACAATTCAAAATTTTATCAAAATTCTTTACATACCATCGCAAGATTGTTCCAAAAAAAATAATCGATATTTATTATACCCAACAAAACCCAAACCTATCAATCGAACCTATTCAATACGTATCGATATCTATAATAAAATCACTTTAGATTATTACGCCAGTTGGTATTTACCTATTTCATTCGTATTTTTACCAGTTTCTCGAATATCAAAGATATTATATCTTCCATCGAATACGTCTCATTTAACACGAAATTGTTCATTAGATTGTGGCATACATGGTCAATGTTATAATTATATTAATTCGGACAGATCATTTTGTCATTGTTATGAAAACTATTCAGGAGAATTTTGTCAAATAAAAGGTCAATGTTCATGTTCATCAGATTCAATTTGTTTGAACTCATCGATTTGTTTATGTCCTTTGAATAAATTTGGTTCAAAATGTTATTTAAAACACCGATCGTGTCAACCAAAAAATCCCTGTCAAAATCGAGGACAGTGTGTGCCAGTCGATGATCGAATACATTCGAATGATTTCGTTTGTTTATGTCTTGGCAATTATTTTGGAACTAAATGTGAATTTAATTCAACACAAATTCAAGTTCATTTTCAACAAACAGATATTCCGAGAATAATATTTGCACATTTTATAAGCGTATTCGACGGTCAAAAACCACATGAACAAATAACGAAATTTCAAAAGATTCCATTTAATCAAAATTCGATTACTTTATTTACTCAAGAAATATTTCATATTTTATTTATTGAATATCTTGATGGTTCGATTTATCTTTCAGTTTTACGAGAACAATCTATTCCATCCGAACAGATTTCTGTTCATATTCATTCGGATTTTAAATGTCAAAGTATAAATCATTTGTTAAATTCAACTATACTTAGTTTAAATCATTCTCATCGAGTTAAATTCTATCAATTGCCATGTCATATGAATCCGAAATTGAAATGTTTCTATGACGAAATGTACGTTTGTATTTGTGATCGAGATCGATTTTCGAATTGTTTTAATTTCGATTTCAATACGAAACAAAATTCTCAATGTAAAAAATCGAATCTTTGTCAAAATAACGGAACTTGTTTTCCAGATCGAACAAATTGTCCACAATCGATTATTTGCAATTGTCAAAAATGTTTCTATGGAAGTCGTTGTGAATTAACAACGCAAAGTTTTAGTTTATCGCTTGATAATATTTTTGGATATCATATTAAACCATCGGTTTCATTTTTTCAACAAACATTACCCGTTCAAATCACAACTCTATTCACTATAATTATGCTTATATTTGGTTTTATTAGTGGTTTTCTATCAATATACACTTTCAAACAAAAATCTATTATTAGTTTCGGATGTGGAATTTATCTTCTAACGAATTCTATTCTTTCATTGTTCACAATAAGTTTATTTACAATAAAATATTTTCAATTGATCTGCTTTCAAATGAATTTAATAACCGACGAAATGCTTATCTATTCATCATGTTTAATAACCGATGTTCTATTAAAAATATTGCTTAGTTCAAATGATTGGTTAAGTGCATGTATTGCAATCGAAAGAGCAGTAACAGCAATCCACGGGGTTGCTTTCAACAACCGCAAAAGTCGATATATAGCTAAACGTATAATACCAATTGTATTCATTTTAATTTCATTTTCTTATGTTCACGATCCACTATCACGTCGATTGTATGACGATAAAGATGAACAAAAACGTTTATGCATTGCACATTATTCATCAACATTAAGTGTTTATGATAAATTTATAAGTATATTTCATTTTTCAATTCCGTTTATTATCAATATGATATGTGCTGTAATAATAATTGTTAAAGTCATTCGAACTCGTTTGAAATTAAAAAATAACGCAAGTCGAAACATCATATTCAGAAAAGAAATTCAACGGCATAAACACTTGATAATTTCACCATTGATTTTGATTTTGTTAAATATCCCACGTTTAATAATCACATTTTTATCTGCATGTATGGAATCACCATCGAATCCATGGCTGTTTCTTGTTGGTTATTATGTATCATTCATTTCACCTTTGATGATATTTTTTGTTTTTATATTACCATCCGAAAACTATAAAGCAGAATTTTTAAGAATTATGAAGAAAAAACGTTTTATTACATGTTGTAAATAATCATAATTTTATTCGAAAATAAAGAAAAGAATGAATACAAATTTATTGCTTTACAATCTGTTGAACAATCTGATCGAGAGAAACAGTCGGTACACCTAATTGTTGATTTACCGCTTTACCATCGAATACAGTTCCTTTCGATCCACCGTAAACATATGATAGAATATATCCAACAAAAGCAGCACCAATATTTCCTTGAGCTAAACTAGCTTCAGCATCTTTTCGTGCATCAGCTGTTGCAATATTTTTCACTGTCCATTTGTTATTTGTATATTTTTCGAAAAGATTTAAGGCTTGTTGTTGTGTAAATGTGGCATCGGCAACATAGACTCGTTTGTTTAATGCAACTTCTGGCTTATGAAGAATGGCAACAATCGTATTTGCAATAGTTGCAAGTGTTGCACCTGAAAATTGATTTTGTCCTTGATCGTAGAGTGTAGCCGTACGATTCTTAACATCAAAACCAAGAAAACCATTAGCCAAGCCCCAATCAAGAAAAGGTCCAGTTGTGATTAATGTATAGGCAAGTTTCGATTGATTTTGTTTGAGTAGATTATTGACAGACACTTTACTACCGAGAAGTGGTATGTTTACAGCTGGATCATCGAGATCGATACCGAATTCTGATGGAATTAGCCATTTGACTTTAGCATCAATTGCAGCTTGAATTAAAATTTCACCAAAATTCGATGCAAGACCTTCACCACCAATTGTTGAAATGACAACATCTTGATTTGTAAGCGCTTTAGTCAATGCAGCTGTATCGGAATAATCAACTTTGATAACGTTAACATTGGATGGAAATGTTGCATTTGAATTTGCTCGAGAGAGAACACTCAATCGAAATGTTGAATCGCCTAGAAGAGCTTGAAAAACTGGTTTTCCAACATTACCAGTTGCACCAATAAGTAAAATGTTTTTGTAGTTATTTGAAGACATTGTTGACTGTGAAATATATTTGAAAGTCGATGAATGATTTCAACAGAAAAAATGAACCTAATTTATAGTTGAAGAAAAACTGCAACATCATGATGACAAAACAACTATATGCTTAACTTTTAGGTACACAGACACTTTCGTACTCTCTCTGTCTAGTGAATATGACGAAGCATTTTAAAAAAAAATAAACAAATGATAATGTTTAGAGAGAAAAATATTATGAATATGTCCTTTCTTTAGTTAGTAGTTCGTTTCGTATGCCATGAAATTCGCACGAAAGAATAATCCTTTATAGATGTCAGTAATGTGAATATGTCGATAACTTGATTGGAAATCAAGTCGTGCGTATGAAAACTATTTCTACTTTGTCACCTCACCTCACTCATTTCTTTTCATTATTTGTTTTTTATATTATCTCGTTCATACCGTAGCATAACTAATCTATAACTCAAATATGGCATCGGCAGCATCAGCTCGTGCATCACGAAAATGGATTTGGTTAGGTTCGGCATTATCCATTGGTGGTGCTGCCTATTTACTTTACTTTGGACCAGGTCAAAAACTTGCCTTTGATACTAAAAAAACAGCTGGCGGTTTACAAACACTCGCAGCACCCGATGCTCTCGATCCAAATGCATTTCGTTCATATAAATTATCGGATGTTAAAAAATACAATCATAATACCAGTATTTTTACATTTGCATTCGATGATGCCAAAGCTAAATACAATGGTAAAACTGCATCATGCGTTGTATTCAAAGCAAACATCGATGGCAAAGATGTTATTCGACCATACACACCAACATCACGTCCGAATACAGTTGGAAAATTAGAATTCGTTATTAAAAATTATCCACAAGGTCTTATGAGTAAACATGTTCATGATTTGAAGAAAGGTGATACGATTGAAATCAAAGGACCTAGTAAGTTATGAACATATACGTACATCGAATCTTTCTAACTGAAATATATTTTACAGTTCCGAAATATCCGTACGAAGCAAATAAATTCAAAAATCTTGCTTTGATTGCTGGTGGTACTGGTATTACACCAATGGTAAGAAACAAAAACAGATCATTGTTTCTTTTTTTTTTTATAAAAATCAATGTTTTAATTATTTTCAGATTCAAATGATTGAAGAAGTTCTTCTCAATCCAGCTGATAATACAAAAATTACACTTCTATTTGCTAATACAGCCATCGGTGATATTCTATTGAAAGAAACTCTTGATAAATTTGCTGCACTATATCCTGAACGTTTTCAAGTTCATTACATAGTCGATAAATTGGCTGATAAAAAAGAAAAACAAAGTTGGAAAGGTGAAGTTGGGTAGGTGTTTATCAGTTATCTCTCGATCGATCATTTGATTTCACGTCTTATTTAGATATATCAATGCTAAACTGTTGAAAAAACTCATTCCGTTACCATCGACAAAGGATGATGAGAGTCTTTTAGTTATGATTTGTGGTCCACCTGGATTTATGAAATTATTGAGTGGAGAAAAAACGAAAGACTTTAAACAAGTAAAAGCTTGTTTAACGATCGATCGACATAATAAAATTAATTTATTTTAGGGTGAACTTACTGGTCTTCTCAAAGATCTTGGCTTTACAGAAAAAAATGCCTTTAAATTTTAACTTTCCTATTCTTCAAGAGCTCTTTTTTTTCTCTCACCCTCTCTCTCTCGTTCTCTCTTTCTCTCTTTCCCTTCTTTTCTTTTTATAACTTAATATGTTAGAGAAAAAGATTTAATAGAGCGTATTGATATTTGTCTTTGTGTACGTACTGTGTTTTTTCGATATTGACAATAAATAGAAGAGAGAACACACAAAAAAACAGCAGCAGCTGTCTAAGATGAATAACTCATATCGTTAACCAGCGATTTACTCACTTTTTTAAAAAAAATTTCTCGTTCTCAATGATGAAATGTCGAAAAAGATCTTCACTCGAAAATCTATCAAACCAGCCGTTGATTTCGATGATATCGACGATGAACAACGACGTGATACATTCGGCCGTAAACGAGTCGAAGTTATTCAATGTTTATTAGACTCGTCATCCGATGAATCCAACGATGAATTCACCCAACAAATTACTAGTCCAATTGTATGGTTAACCTTTTCCGAAATCTGTCATATTCGCACAGTTTTCACTAGTTCATTACTATCCAATCAAGCCAACGGTTCGATATGTTTTCGATGTCGGAATGCAATTCGAACATTGATGTCTTTCTTTTCGAAAACTTCATTTCTCTGTTATATTTGCCAACAGAAATTCTGTAAAAATTGTACGATTCTCAATTTCTATCCACCATTATTAAAACAATCATTTCCTATTCGAATTCAAACATTACTTCGAACAACATCGAATCCAATCGATGATAATCAATTCGACGATGAAAATCAACGATGGAAACCGATTTGTTACGATTGTTCACAAGTAGATATTCGATTTCTTTCAGCGCACAAATTCAGAACGAATTTCGTTTTAGATTTTTAATGATTATCGACACCTTTCGATAAACTATCCGAGAAAATCATCGACTGTCGATCTCTTGCAAACATTTGTTGCGAATTTCAATCCTCAACGATATGTACAAAGTTGTGAAGATATGATTAAATCAAGATTCTAGGCTTGTTTTATTTGTTCATAGATTTTTATTTTACATAATAGCAGCAAGACAGAAAAAGAAAAACATCATCATGAATAATATAGAAGTACAATAAAATAAAGAAAACAATTGTTTGATTTGCTCATTTTTGACTTGTATATTTTCTAAAAAAAAAAACAAAGATAAAGTGAAAGAAATATGTATGATTAAGTGAATACATACGTCACAGCTTTTGTTCCTTCTGAAACAGCATGTTTAGCAAGTTCGCCTGGTAATAAAAGTCGTACAGCTGTTTGAATTTCACGTGATGAAATCGTCGAACGTTTGTTATATTGAGCTAATCGTGAAGCTTCAGCAGCAATTCTCTCTAAAAGAAAAACGAAGAATGATTTCAAATTTGAGTTTTTTTTTTCAGAATCATACCGAAAATATCATTAACGAAACTATTCATAATCGACATTGCTTTGCTCGAAATGCCCGTATCAGGATGAACTTGTTTGAGAACTTTGTAGATATAAATCGAATAAGTTTCTTTGCCTATACAAATGAATCATATTGAGAAAATTCGGAAAAGATTGGGTAATTAGAGCTTACGTTTTCGTTTATTGCTTTTCTTTTCAACAACAACAGCACCCGATTTCGATGCTGTTCGATTGCCTTTCGATTGTTTGCTAATCATCTGTTTCGAACCTTTGCTTGGCGTTTTTGGAGTCGTTGGAGGAGCCATGTTTCGTTGATTTAAATGTAAATTGGAAGTTTCAGTAAAAGCAACCGTTTATATAGACACATTTGAAGGACTTTCATTGGCCATAGAACAACCAATCAGCATGATCTCGACACAAGTTTCTTTCACTGACTGTCAAATGTTGTAATGACAAGTTTCCTATTCGATAAAATCGACCAATGAGATCAACAGAAAGTTGCACATCGACGTGGCCTATATATACAAGCTGATAAATTCACATGATTATTCATATTCATTTAGTCTCTCTATCTCTCGCTTTCTCGTATTCAAACAATGTCTGGCCGTGGAAAAGTTGCAGGAAGTGGCAAAGCTCGTGCTAAAGCTAAAACACGTTCGTCGAAAGCTGGTCTTCAATTTCCAGTTGGTCGTATTCATCGTTTACTTCGTCGTGGCAATTTCGCTGAACGTATTGGTGCCGGTGCACCAGTTTATCTCGGCGCTGTTCTCGAATATCTCTCGGCTGAAATCTTGGAGTTAGCTGGCAATGCCGCTCGAGATAACAAAAAAACTCGTATTATTCCACGACATCTTCAATTAGCTATTCGAAATGATGAAGAATTAAATAAATTATTATCAGGTGTCACCATTGCACAAGGCGGTGTCCTACCAAATATTCAACAAGTAAAGAAATGATTTCAAACTTTCGGTAAACATTTGTTTTCTTTAGAGTTTATTACCTAAGAAAGCTGAAGGTAATAGTGTGCCAACATCTCAAGGTGAAAACACGTCAACGAAGAAATCATCGAAATCGACTGCTAAATGAAGAACAAGTGTGTGTGTGTGCAAACGTCATAAACATTTATGATTTTTCTTTTTTGCTTTTCTTGTATATATATTCAGAAAAAGAAATAAATATATTATTGGATCGAAAATAAATTTATTTCATATAGATAATATTTTTGATAGAAAGAAAATAATATAAATAAAGGAAGATAAAATAAATGTAGATGTAGCTTGACTTGTACGACATGTTTCTAAATCTTTATCACAACTATCGACAGCACAAAAGCAGATTGTTTCGTCTTGTTGACATTGACTGAAATAAATACTTTTTGATGTCCATGTAAATGATTTGCAAAGCGAAAGTTTAAATTTAATGACATGTGCCGAATAAATCGATGGTGATAATGTCTGACGAGTGATTTGATTCGCCCGATCGATACTTATAGTACATAGAACTCCGTTATCAAAGAGAAAATTTTTACATTCAATATCGTGACTTTCACAGAGCGGAATTAAATTTGAATACATTTGTTGTCGATAATCTTCATAGGGTCGATAGCAACGAACTCGATCTGATAAAGGAACGATTGTATTGGTGAATGAAGGCGAAGGTTGATTCCAAAAGGGTGCCGTACGTTGAACACATTCGGAATAGTTAAAATTACAAGCATTGGTGACACAGATACATGCACGATAAGAACCACGTACTTGTGTGTATGGTGATGCGACGCAAAAATCAGCGTAACCATTCAATGTACCCGCAGGAAAACTGTTACATTCACGAACGAGATTTTCGTGATAGACTTCGAGTTGATCCGCATTTAAACACATGTAAGTCACACCGGACGGACCCGCGCCAGTTAATGATAGAGCTGTTCGAATTTCATAATTTCGTGTAACAACAAGACATGCATCACAATTGAATAGAAGCGATGTTGATGATGAACCATTTTGACATGTTATATTTCGACTTGACATTCGATTTTGTGTTGTTACAAGAAGTCCTGATATTACTTGTAGACATGCGCCAATCGACAAGAACAATCGAAGAGACATTGTATTGAAAATGAATACAAGGCATCAATTCAATCCTAATCGTAATTTATATTTGAAAAATGATGTTTTATTTTGTCAATATGTATTTTTCGATCACTAGTACTATAGACAATTGTAATTGCTATGATTATACGGCAAAAATCCATCGGATTTAGATGACATTAATTTTAATTTAATATTTATCGATTTACTATTTGACGATTTAATAATTTAATTCCGTTTTTTTTTGTTTTCTCGATGTCCTCTAAAGCGCCACTAAGTAAATTATTCAAGGAGGAATTGCCTTGGATTCTACGGCGTCTCATGTCTGCTTTTTTTCCATGCTTACACACGCGACACTTTCTCACTTGAACGCGTTGGTATGGCTGAAAAAAAGAAAAAGAAAGGAGGAAAAGGTGGCAAAAAGAAGAAAGCAGGCGAAAATGTCTATGAAGCTTTACTCGAATACAAGTTTGTTTTATTTTATTTATTATAAATATTAAAACAAAAGCGAAATTGCCGATGGCCTCTGTTTTTTGTTTCTTAAAGAATTTCTGTAATTGATAAAGAACTCGAAGATTGGCGTTTCAAAGTACATAAACTCGAAGAAGACAATGAAGCGTTGACAGGACGAGATGCACATTTACGTGACGAATGTGCAACGACAATGAAACATCTTGTTACAGATGCATTACGATTCGATAAAGAAAATATTACATATCCAAAAATTGGAAAAGAAGACGTAAATATACGATTGACATGTTGAGATGTGTTTTATTTTGTTGCTCATTGAAACTGAATTTAGGTTCATGCAGCTCTACATGAAAAGATGAATGCTGCAGCTGAAGAAGAAATCGATTTACGACGTAGGAATAAATGATTTAATCAAAATTCTATTTATTAATTTTTTTTTGTTCAATAGAAATTCATGATGAAATGTTTCAAGTTGAAGTTGAAATCTTCAAAGTACGAAGTAAAATCAAACAATGGACGAAATATCGAGATATTATACGACTTGAAGAACAAAGAGCTATTCAATCACTCGAACGTGAACTTGCGTATATGATCGATAATTATGTTGTTCTTTCGAGTAGAGAAGAGTTCTTTTTTTTTAATTAATTTAGTCAAAGAATTTCGTTTTTTTTTCTTTTCATTAGAATATTTGGAAAAAACAAGTCAAGACGAACGTATTGCTCTAACACAATTAGCACAAGATAAAATCGAGCAAAAAACTCGTGCAGCTACTGAACGTGTTGCCATGGGTTTAGATAATTTTACACGAAAAATGCTTACAGAAAATCAATACATGACACACGAAGTATTCTCTTCGAAGAATTTCAGTCAAATGAAAACTATCGTGTTTCTATTTTACAAAAATAGCTTCGTATGCGACAAGAAGAACTCGTTCAACTCGAATATGCTGTTCGTTCATTAGAAGAAACGAATGTTAATATTAGTGAAAAACTCGACGCTGCTAATCAAGCTGATGCAACAACATTTACGTATGATTTTTTAGCAGCATTGAATTGAAAACAAAAATTTTGTGATTGTTTGTAGAAATACATTTCTTACGGAATTATTTCCTGATGATATCACAACAAATCTTGCCAATAATGCTTTGCTAGCTGTCGATCTCGGAGATTTAACAATACGTAGTGATATAAGTGATCGTACATTCGAACGTTTACTCGGTAAATTCATCTTGTCAAATCGATTGTCATTGATTTTTCTTGTTGATCTAGTTGAATTAGAACAAAATACACCGAGATTGCCAATGATCGATGATGACAACGTAAGAATCACTTATTTATTTTCACATTATTTTATTTGATTTCGTTCGTTCAGATGATTATTGCACCGCTAGCTAATTTGCATATTGATGGTGCTCATGCACATATCAAACAACCTCCATTGCTCAATAAAGAAGAAGAAGAATGTTTAGATTTCACAGGACAACCATGGATTGATACTGCTCGACTTCGTGAAGCGCTTCGTAAAACATAAATGAATTTTCGAAAAGAAAAATGCTTGTTTTTGTATTTTTATTAAAAGAATGAAAAAAAAATTATTTTGTATACACTCAAAAGGAGAAGAAAAAATGAGAAAGAAAGAAATAATGTTACAAAACAGATGAAGCTATGGGTGGTGTTGTATGTCGAGAATTTGTCCCGTATGATGTTGCAAATGAACTACTATTTGTTAATGCACATAATTGATAGAAATCAGGATTATGTGATGGAACAACGAGATCAGGTGTTGGTGATAATAATGGTTGATCACTAGTTGGAGATGGATATGCAGTTGTTTGATCGAGATCATCATCTTGAAGAAGCCAAGGATATTCATAGATTTGTTGAAGTAATGTTTGACGTTCGATTGCTAATTGTTGATCGTATTCATGATGATCAAATTCATCGTCGAAACTGTTGTCAAATGTCATTCGAATCTGAAATGTCAACAACAAAAAAAACGATTCGAATTAGCTTTGAAATATGAAATCAAAATGAAATGTTACCATTCGTTCAATATGAGATAATTTGTCTTGTCCCGGATTATCAGTCATTATTAATTGTTGCTGTCGTTCATTTAAAAATCGCCGTTGTTCAGCACAATCATGTGACCAAACGTGTAATTCACTGTCGGATCCGTATGTATTCACAAGATTCAATTCAATTGAATGTTCATTGATGGCATTGGCATGATAGACATGAGATTGTGTTTGATTTTCTCCGAAATAACAAACTTTTTGTCGTAGATCCGAATCGGATAGAACACGACGAAGATATATCAATTGATTGAATAGACCAGGAAACATCAAACGTTTTTGTGGTTTGACTTTCGGTATGAATTTCTTGTTAGTTAATATTGGTAATGGTGGAATACAATTGTCAGTTTGTTCGAGAAGATTATCTTCGATATATTCGGACAAATGAAACAATTGATTGAGATCCGATGATGTCGAATCAGTTGAATCAGTAAGATTACTATCTGTTATATTCGGTAATGATGTGTTTATAAGCAATTTTTCGAATGTTTCCGAACGAGAAAATGGTGTTGATGAAGAAGAAGTTGAATCATTTTGCTGTGAATTAGTAGTAGTAATAGTAGTAGCAGCAGCACCTTCAAGACTATCAATTGAAATATCTTTTTCCGGCAATGGCGATGTTGATATTGTTGTTGATGCAAGAGGAATGATGATTCCATTTGAACAACGTGTACGTACAAATGGACAATGAATTGACAAACCATCGGATAATTCTCGAGTGAACTCTTCGAGTTTGTCGAATTCCACTGAAGAAACAAAAGAAAATGAATGCAAAAGAATGAAATCAGTCTCCTACCTTCGTTCACCGGTTTTGTCGAACATCGTTGATTCGATGTATCGAGCCAATTTTTCACCAAGCCTGTATTCCGTCGTCGTTCTTCTGGGAGAGCTTTCTTCGAATTTGTTTCGTCTTTAACATCCGACGATGACCATGTCGAATAACCTTCATCTTGTACAATGGCAAGGATTTTGTTTGTCTGTCGTTTTTCCTCGATACTCGATTCACTCGATGTTGAATTCATTTTTTCCATTGAACAATTTGTCGATTCATCATTTGGTTTCGTTGATTTTTTCGTTGGTACACTTGGTTCGTTCGTCACTTTTTTGACAGCTGGTGGTGTTGTTCGTGTACGTTTATTGATTGGCATTGGAATCGAACTATTCGTATTGGTTTTATTATTAACTGTTGTTATCGAACGAGATCGAAATTTGGATGTTGACGATGAAGTTTGTGTAACTGACGGTTTGGTTATTGTTGGCGGGCGAATGATTCGTTTGGTTGACGAACTATTCATCGATGTAACAGCTCGAGTTGATGTTGGAATTGTTGCGTCTTTTTTTGTCTTTGATGCAACAGATGTTGTGACATTGGATTTTTTCACAGGTGTGATTTGTTTCGTTGGCTGATTCATTGTTCGAATCGGTAGTTTCGAAACTTTTTTAGCAGACGAAGAACGAGTGTCGATTTTCGAGTTCGTATTTGATGAAAGAGGTTTCGAAGGTGTTGAATTTGCATTACGATTTGTTGGACAACGAGATGGTAGACGAGATGGTCGAACAACCGACGTATTTGTACTTGCCATTGTTCGAGTTGTTGAACAACGTTGAACGTTAGTCGATTTGAATGTCTGAGAATTAGTTGTCATCGGTTTTGTTGGCGAAGGAGAAGCATCTGCTTCTTCTTGAGGAAGTTTATTGACAGTAAAAGTTTCTGAACGTTGAAGAACTAATTGTGGTTCTTGTTCGGGTTGTTTTTTGTCATCTGTTTCGATTGGTAATTCGATTGCTTTAGGTTTCTTATCGAATGACTTAAAAAAAAAGAAAAAAAACAGATAGAACGACGTTTTTTCTTCTTCTTCTTCTTTTTGTTTTATGATGCATAGAGAATTGTTAGACAAATTCTTCCTGTTTCCCCTTTTGAGATGAATTTAACCTCGAGCTACAAAGAGACTATCGACTAAAATACTGTATGTGTGTGTGTATATTTATTCGAAATGATAAGATTACATCATAGATTCTGTCAGAATCAAACCAAACCGGACGGATGTCATATATGTTAATAAAACAACGAAAGAATTTCTTTGAAATCAAATCTTTTTTCCCCCTTCTATTGACTTACTAAATCGAGTGTCCAACTGCCCGATGTTGAAAATGAACAATGAGTTGTTGCTGATGAACACGATGTTGATGATGACGACGATGAAATCGATGGAGATAACAACGAACGATTTCGATATAATTGTTGAATAAATTCACTTGTTATTTCCGATGAATTAGTTAAGAATGGATAGGTAGTCATGAGTTCACATGGTTCAGTAAAATTTTCCCATGATAAACTTCGTAAACGTTTCGATCGTTGTTTTACCTGTTCAATGATGAACACAAAGTGACATGATTAAAAATCAATTTCTTTTCAATTTACGTGATCGGAATGTTGATCTTCAATTGAACTAGTTGTTAATGTTGATATTCGTTCGATCACATGATAGATTGACGCACATTCTTTACGAATATTCTAAATAAATAAATATTTCTCGTTCTAATCAATCTAGATAAGATCATCAAATAATAGTTAGTTGCTTTTTTTTCCTTCATTTTTCAACTTATATAAACATACATCATTTTTTTCATATCATATATGTGTGTATATATAAAGTGAATGAATAAGTTACATCATCACTGTAAATGCTTGTGCGTCTCTCCTCAGTTTAATATAATATTAAATGCGTGTGTCACTTTCATACGTATGCTTTGAGCTATCGTTTGTGTGTAAGAGGTTCACCACTACTATAGTCATCAACAACGAAGGTCAGCAGCAAAGAAAGGTGAACTAATGATAGGAAAAAAAATGAAATCTCCCTTGAGGTATAGTTACACTGAATTTGACCATCAGTTGTGCGTGTTTGTGATGTACTTTGCCTGATTATTTATTCAAAGAAAGATGCGGCAGTAGTGACCTGTCGTTCTACAGACGGTAATCTGAGACATGTATTGACCCATCAATATGGAGTGTATAGTTTATGAACGGAAATCAACTGACAAGAAAAGATAGACAGACAGACATTTCAAGTGGAATGGTCAGTGAACCATCGTGTGGAACACCATCTGGAAGTATGTCTTCTCATTGTCTTTTAAGTTGTGCTAATAAAATTAATTAATACCTATTCGATTTCGTTGTTAACACTTCAAACTATCTTCAATTGATTTGTTAGATACATAATCAAGCAAGTAGAAAGACAATTTACTTACAATGAAAACTTTTGTTGTTGATGATATTGTTGTCGGTCGAGTGACTATTTCTTGTTTCATGATAGAGAATAAATGATTAAATGAAGAAGGAGCAATGTCCGGTGATTTTTTTTTCTTTGAATCTGTCACATCTGCTTTCCTTGTTCATTTATTTTACTCATCGAATGAATAGTAACTATACTATCGATGATTGCTGACCCTTTCTTCTTCTTCTTCATTATTATCATCAACAGGAACAAGAAAAAGAAAAGAAAAGAAAGATGCAGAGAAATAATTGTTTCAGGACATATGTTAGCATCGTCTGCCTTTATAGGTCCTGTCAAGATAGGAAATGACCAAAAGGCGGATTATGAAATCGAAGTTTTTTCTTCTGTTGTAATTACTCGCAGATTTTCCTGCTTGCTTTCCCTTTTCTCACTTATTTTCGGCAGAGAATAAATGCTTTGATAGAATCTACAGTGACCTTTTTGCATGGGGATAAATGAAAAAAAAAATCTAGCCGATTATCTTCTTTACTATTTATCTAAGCCTGTCTCTCTACCTCTTGCATGACGGCTGTTCGTAAGACCATTGATGTTAATTGATCTAAAAATCGTTCATATTCTTGCCGTTGATATTGATTTTCAGCAAATAATCGTCCATTTTCTTGTCGAAGCTGTTGAATATGTTCTTCAAGATTATTTGCCTGTTGTGAATCAACACTTGTTGCACACTAGATACAGATATAGACAAATGAAATGTTTAGTTTGCTTCTATTTACCATCGCCTCAAGATGATCAATGCGTTTGTGTAATTCGACATTTTCATTTTTGAGATGTGACACACGTTCATCAAACTCACGAATCTTCGTCTAAAACAAGTCAAAATAATGAAGTTAATCAGATACAAATTGTTTTCTTTTACTTCATATAACGAAGGATCCTGTAGTTTGTTCTTCCATTTGAGTAAGATACTCATATTTGCCGATTACTTTAGATTGGCCATGACTAAAATGAAATGTTCTATTCTAGGACATGTATGTATGCATAGAAGTATATATATACACTGGCACAGATGCGTGTGTATATATGTGTAGGAAACAAAAAGAAAAAAATGGATGGACGAATGCAAACGAAATTCTCTCTCTCTCTCTCTCCTCTTCCTTTCTTTCATTCATTTATATTTGAATGTCAATCGGCTCGACTATGTGTATACAAGTGCGTATAGTTCAATGAACAAATGAAAAAAGAAAAGGAAGAAAGATGAATCGATCGATCGATCGAAAGAACGAACGAACGAAAGATTTCGATCGCAGCTGGTATTATGTATTAAACATCGACAATCTTGCTGTATATAATTGCTTATACATACAGTGAAGGTTCATTTTCTATTTATGCAGTCTAGACTACAGCCATATAGAACTTCTCATCGTTCAAGTATTCGTACGAACATCAGGAGAAATATGTAAAGAAAAAGGAACAAGAATAATAATGTTCGAAACCATTTCAGATCTGTAGATTCATTTACTCTATTTGTCAAAATGGCACAGAAGCATGCACTCACTCACTAACGATCGTTTGGTCTTCCGCACCATTGATGCTTTTGTATGATTTGAAGCTACTTTTTATTCACTCTTTACTATTTCTTTTCATGCCATCCACTGCCTACCTACCTAACTCTCCGTCTTGTAATTGAAATTGCGCAATAAAGTTTAACAGAAAAAAAAAGAAAGAAAGAACAGAATGTCAACGAAAGAAACGTAGCGGCGATTACATTAAATGAGATGACCCTAGGCGATCTATCAGGACCAAACAGCGTATGTATAAAGAGTAAAATAAAAAAAAAGAAACTTCGCGTGTCAAATGATGACAATGGAAGCAGCCCAATGACTGACCACAAATATTTCTATTTATATGTACACACACACACACTTAATAAAATAGCCACTTTCTTGATTCTAATCTTTTTCTCCTTTTCGTGTCCAGGGTGTTGACATATCATCGACAGACGAACAACATATAAAACAAAAGATGATGAGGATGATGATGAGGCAGAAAGTGGTCCGGCTTTACACATCCATCCATTATATAATTGATGTTTGCCATATACAAACTATCCCTTACTTATCTCGCCATTCATCATAACAATGCGAAAAAAAGAGCTTATTTTCTACATTACAGTGAGAGAGAAAAAAGAAAGAAATGAATGAATGGATGAGATTTAGATACTCTTATAATCAAACGATATATAAATGACTATCACTACTCACCTAGTCTCTTATTTGTACTATTGTTATGTTCGTAACGGCTTTGTTATTCCTTTTTATGTCGAGATAATGATAAAGAGAAGCAAATTGTGTGCGTGTTTATGTCGATCTTTTTTTAGAATAAAAGGATGTGGCTGATGATCGTCTTCTATCTATCTATCTATCTATCCATCCATCCATCTAACTATCTCTATCTCCCTCTTGTATACCGTTAAAGAAGAAGACGAAGAAGAGACAAATGTCTATATGTCGTTTAGCTGACAAACATTACCATTCCTACTCTCGTCCTGTCTTTTTTTCCTATCACTCGCGCTCTTCGAGAAGAACAAGGACTGAGACATCAAACGTGTGTATATGTGTGATGCTATCCTATCCAGCAGTGCATGTTTCTTTCGTCGAAAACATTGTCTGCAATTAGTGC